>OJXD01000028.1_pt1 | contig 45021 bp, 48 predicted proteins | sample 1600601 | NCBI WGS metagenome assembly OJXD01 (sample SAMN04436646, study PRJEB24849) | human gut metagenome | biome: human gut; feature: NICU; material: stool | host: Homo sapiens | place: USA: Saint Louis, MO | collected 2010-04-01
CGGGCAGCAACTGGTGGGCCGCCGCCTGACGCTGGATGCCCCGCTGGTGAACGGCGCTGAGATCGCCAAGTTTAGCGGCGGGGTTCTTGTGGCACTCCTGCAGCATTTTCGGTACCGAAACGGTCTCGACTTCATGCCAGTCAACATAGTCGCCGCCGCTAAAGTCGGTGTTGCGATTCACTACCCAGAAGGCCACCGGGGTCATGCTTTTTGGGTTCATATCCATAAATTCCTGACAGGTCATATTCTGCGGCGTGGTTTCCTCAACCGCGAACGCCGGGCTGGTCATCAGACAGAATGTGGTAGCCGCCACGGTCAATACGAGTGCTTTAGGTAAATTCATTTTCTTCTCCAGTGACAAAATAGGGCTTAAGCCTGAGCGTGCTTCATTTTATTGCGCAGGACCAACAAGCCGATGGCGCTAAATATCATTTCAACGCCGATAAAGGCGGTAATAAATAACCAGCTTTGCTGCGGGTTCATGGCCAGCCACAGGCAAGCGATAAGTAAATCCAACAGGCCGATAAAAATATTCCAGCCAGCGCCGCTTTGTTGGCGGGTTTGACATCCGTTAACGATGCGGGAAATACCGCCGAGAACAAATAAAAAGCCAAATAAAATGGCCAGACTGCTCATACCGTTGAGAGGATTGACGACAAAGCTCAGGCCGAGCACGATCCAGGCGATGGCGAAGATCAGCGCCACCAGGCGTGATTTCCAGTGCTGCTGGCGGAAGACAATCAGGCTGTACAGCGAATAGAAGCCGCAGATCATCAATAACATGCCGGTTACTGTGGCGAGATACCAGCCGGCGACCAACGGCCAGGCCAGACAACAGGCTCCGCAGATAAACAGCAATACCGCCATCAGGCAGGCATGCCGTTTATATCGAATGAAGACGCGTGGGCTAAACGCATTTAAGGTGTAATGGCTAAACATAAACATAATTGCTCCGCAGATCCCGGTTGGCGGCCTGACGCTGAATAAAAAGCGTGAGGGTTTATTCAGCGGGCCAAAAGAAAGGTCTGAGGAAAATAGTAGGCTGCGCGATCGGCAGGCGTAAATAAGAGCGCCGAGGCCACTTTATACGCCTGGTCTGACAGCTGTCAGACCAGGCCCGCAATATTACTTCTGGGCTCTGATTCTCAATGCCCGCGATATTTTTTAAGCTGGCTGCGTTTGGTGATGCTTACCGATTTTAATCAGGAGTCAACGATGAAAAAAGTCATTCTGGCGAGCCTGCTGGCAACCATGATGAGTACCTCTCCGGTATGGGCAACAGATAGCGCGACGGCAGCGCCAGCCGCGCCAGCCGCGGCAGCCACGACGCAGGTACAGAAAGAAGCCGCCGATGTGCTGCAGGTGGCGGTGCAGGGCGCGAATGCGATGCGCGACATCCAGTTCGCCCGTCTGGCGCTGTTCCATGGCCAGCCGGATAGCGCCAAAAAACTGACAGACGACGCCGCCGCGCTGCTGGCCGCCGATGATGCCAGCTGGGCGAAGTTTGTGAAAACTGATGCTAAAGCCAAAATGATCGCCGATCGCTATGTGATCATTAACGCCTCTATCGCCCTGTCTGAAGACTATGTGGCCACGCCGGAAAAAGAGAGCGCTATCCAATCCGCCAACGAAAAGCTGGCGAAAGGCGATCAGAAAGGGGCTATCGATACCCTGCGTCTGGCCGGTATTGGCGTGATTGAGAACCAGTATCTGATGCCGCTTAACCAGACCCGTAAGGCGGTAGCGCAGGCGCAAGAACTGCTGAAAGCCGGTAAATATTACGAAGCGAATCTGGTGCTGAAGGGCGCTGAAGAGGGCATTGTGGTGGATAGCGAGATGCTGGTGGCAGGCAACTGATACTTGTTCCACCCTGAGAGAGCGCAGAGGAAAAAACTGACAAGGATGTCCCCTTAACGCTCGGGCAGGCGGACTGCCCGAGCGGAACGGCTAGCGGCCGATCAGGGCGTCGATTTCGCCATCGATCTCGCGCATGACGCCGGTGATGCGCTGTACCACCTCCAGACAGCTTGCCGGCGTCAGCGAATCAGGCCGCTTTGCCTCAAAAGGGGCGCACAGTTGTTGTAGCGCAGTAATCCCCAGAATTTGTGCTGAACCGTGCAGGCGGTGCAGCGCCCGCAGAAAGGTCTGCGGCTCATGCCGGGCGATTGCCTGTCCGGCAGCCTGTAAATCCGCGGCCGACGCATCGCGGAACGTCTCCAGCATCTCATTCATCAGCGCCTGGTCTCCCCCCGTATTCTCGCTCAGCACGCTGAGCTTCAGGTGCCGGGTAGCGTGAGGTGATGCGCGGCCCACCGCTAAACGGCTGAGCTCATGACTCAGCGTCTGGACCGACACCGGCTTAAACAGACACATATTCATGCCGCTGGCCAGACACGCCTCCCGCGACTGCGGCAGCGCGCTGGCAGTCACGCCCCAAATTACCAGGCCCGGATAGCGACGGCGTAGCGAGGCCGCCAGCGCCAGGCCATCTTTCTTCGGCATATTGAGGTCCGTTATCAGCAGATCGTAATGTTTGCTGGCGAGCTTATTCTCTGCCTCTTCACCGTCGCAGGCTTCATCGACGCTATAGCCGATAGTGCTGAGCTGGCGCTTGAGCAGTAGCCGGTTGGTGGGGTGATCGTCCGCTATCAGTATCGCCAGCCCGGGTAGAGCTTGCGGTCTGGCGGGCGACGCCTGCGGCGCGTGGATCGCGCAGCGGCTCGCCTTGACCGGCAGCGTGATGGTGAAAGTGGTCCCCACGCCCGGACGGCTGACCATCTCCAGGCGACCCTGCATCAGCGCAACCAGCTCTTTGCAAATGACCAGCCCCAGTCCGGAGCCGGTCTGCTGTCGTCCCTGGCGCGCCTGGGCATAGCGGTGGAAGAGGGTGGCCTGCTCTGCTTCACTGATCCCGCAGCCGCTGTCGCTAACCATGAGGGCCAGCTCTCCCTGTGTCTCATTCGCCGGCGTCAGCCGGCAGGAGACCTGAATTGCGCCTTCGACGGTAAACTTCAGCGCATTGCCGATGAGATTATTGAGGATTTGCCGTAGCGCCTGCGGGTCGACCCACAGCATGTTCCCTTCCTGCAGCGCGTTATGGTAGTGCAGATCGATGCCCTTTTGCTGCGCCAGCGCGTCGAAGGTATGACACTGCTGCGACACTAACTGTGCGACATCGCTCCACTGCGGGGTAACCTGGTATTTTCCCGATTCAATCTTGTCGATATCAAGAATATTGCCGATAAGTCCCAGTAGGGTTTGCGCCGTCGATCCCGCCAGCTCGATCGCCTCTTTACGCTGGCCGCCGTTCAGCTCCGGTTTCGCCAGCAGCTCCAGAAAGCCGACGATGGCGCTCACCGGCGTGCGCAGCTCGTGGCTCATGCTGGCCAGAAAGCGGCTCTTGGCTTTTGTCGCCTGAATCGCTTTGTCTTTTTCGCGCTCCAGCGCACAGGAGAGGGCTTCCTTCTGCGCCAGCTCCTCCTCGAGCCGCTGCTGGGAGTCTTTACGTTTGCGCACTTCCCGACACAGGGAGAGTCCCCAGCCGAGGCTGATGGCGATCAGCACCAGCGCAAAGGCGATCAGCTGGTAAAACTGGCGGCTGTACTGGCTCCAGTTCTCTATTTGCTGACTGGAGATTTTCGACCACTTCTCGGTCATCTGCAGAATATCCCGTGGCGGAATAACCTGCAGCGCTTTGTTAAGAATGGCGGCCAGCACCGGTTCATCGCGCGGGATGGCCAGCCGAATGGCCGCGACGGGGAGTCCATCAATGCGGGTGTAGTGCAGACCCTGTGGATAGTAGTGGTCGATCATATAGCGGGCGGAAAGCTCCGAGGCTACGGCGGCATCCACTTCGCCTTCTTCTACCATCTTCATGGCGACGCCAACGTTATCCGTTTCCACCCAGTTAATCAGCGGAAAACGCGCTTTCAGATCATGGGCGGCGATAGGCCCGACCGGCAGGGCGATCCGCGCCGAGCGCGTCAGCAGATGCTGATCGGGGGCGCTGCCGCGGGCGACCAGCACAAAGGCCACGTTAATGAGCGGATCGCTGAGGGTGACGTAGGCCTGCGGCTGTGGGGTCAGGGTGGCGGCGGGCATGATCGCCCAGTCCTCTTTTTCCATGCGCTTTGCCAGAGCCTGACGGTTGCGCACCAGAATAGGGTCAAACTGCAGGCCGGTCTGGAGTGAGACAATATTCAGCATATCGGCCATGATGCCGCGCAGTTCATCCTCGTTATCCACCAGGGTAAATGGCGGAAAATAGGGGTTCACCAGCAGGCGGACGCGACGATGCTTCTGCAGCCAGCGCTGCTCTTCGGGGCTAAAGGTAAGCGGGGTATTGAGAAACGACAGATCGCCACGGTTGAGCCAGTTTTGCATGATCCGCATCGCGGTGTCGCTGTCGACGGCATGGATAAAACGGTCGAAGAGTTGATGCAGCTCTGGCCGATCGTCACGGGTGACAAAGCGGTTGTGTTGCTCCTGCTGACGAAAATAGTGCGCGATAACCAGCGATTGCGAGAAATATTTCGAGATGCAGTGGCCAGTGGTGATGTTGTTGCCGATAAAATACTGATTCTCGCCGCTGACCACCGAGGCGAGAGCCTGATAGTCGCTATCATAAAGGGTGATTTTGGCGTTGGGAAACGCCTGCTGAATAATATCGAAAAAAGCGCAATCGCGGGTGCAGGCCAGCGTGACGCGGCGGTCAGTGGTCAGCGGCGGCAGAGGGGATTTCAGCGAGGTGACCAGCGTCGGCCAGGTTTTAAGCAGCGGCGCGGATTGATCCAGGCCCGGGGCGAGCGCATCCCGGTGCGCCACCTGAGTGAGCAGGGTATCCACCTGGCGGTCGGCCAGGGCGGTGAGCGCCTGCTGCTCGGTGTCATACTGGCGGATAATCACCTTCAGTCCGAGGCTGTGCGCCATCAGCGCCAGATAGTCGGCGTTAATGCCCTGATAACTTTTCTCGTCGCCGTCGTAGACGATGGGCGTCCTCTCGGGAAGCCAGGTCCCGATGGTCAGCTTAGGCTGCGCCGCCAGCCATGCTTTCTCCTTACCGCTAAGCGGGATATCGATCGCCGCGATATGAGAATGACTCTTCAGCTCCAGCTGTTTCATGGCATACGCGGCAGGCGAGAGGCTCAGCGCCAGCCCGACAACGACGGATAAAATAAGACGAACCGCCATGCCATCACCCTATTTTATTGCGTTGCGCAAAGTCATATAGCTCAAGCAGGGTGCTGCAGCCTAATTTATCCATCAGACGGACCTTATAGGTACTTACCGTTTTATTGCTGATATTCATTTTGCTGCCGATGGTGGTGTAGTCGACGCCGCTGAGAATATAGCGGAACACCTTCATCTCCTGCGTTGACAGCGTATCCAGCCGGTCCTGATCGGTGATGCCGTGGGTGCAGAAGCGTTCCAGTGAAAAGGGGAAATAGCTGTAGCCATTATTGGCTGCCTCGATTGCGGCGAGGATATTATTCATTCCCTCTTTTTTACTCACAAAACCATTTGCTCCGCAGTCGGCGCTGCGTTTGCCGTAGAACAGTTCATTCTTAGCGGAAATGATGATGATTGTTCCCTGGTAGCGGCGTTTGCGCAGCTGCTCCAGCACCTCGATACCGCTGAGCTCCGGAATATCGACGTCGACGATGAGCAGGTCAGGCTGCATGCTTTCCGCGGTCTGCACGGCATGAGCGCCGCTGTCGAGCTCTGCCGCGACGGTAATACCGTTGCTGTCGAGAAGGTTGCGAATGGCGATACGTGCCAATGGATGATCGTCAATGATTATCGCATTCATGGGGGCGTAAATCCTGATATGAAAAAAGAAGGGCGATGCCTGGTGCAGGTGCGGCGGGGGTTATTTTTATCGATGCCGTTATAAGGCGTAATTGTAACACAAATCGTTTTGGGCCAGGGAAATATTGTGGAGCTGAGCCAGACGAATATATTTGCATAGCTGGATGACAGCTGTAGGAACGGGCGTTCACTTGCTTCAGCGCGGTCTGCTGTTAAAAAAAATGCAAACGATTAATCTGCTCTTATTAAGGTGAGTTCTCGGGAATATCGTCCGGCGACAACTGGCAGGTAAAATAATAACAATGGCGAAAGAAAAACGCGCCTTCTGGCGAAAATGGGTTTGGAAACATCTGCTGGCAGGAATAACAGTACTGGCAATGAGTAGCGCCGCGGTGGGAAAGGATGTCGTCCCCGATGAGGCGCGGACCCGAGATATGATGCGCTGTCAGGATTATCTGCAACTGGATCCGCGCGCCTGGACGCCGATGGTGATTTGGCTGATGAACGATCCTTTTTCACTGGAGCCGCCGGAGTGGACCGACTTCCATGAAGCCGAGCTGGTGCTGACGCCGATCCTCACCGAAATCTGCCGTCAGGAGCCGGATGTCTGGCTCACCTCGCTGCGGGAACGGCTCAATTCTTATCAGCAGGTGCGGTCGCTGAACTAAGCGACCGCGGTAAAACGGCAGAAAAAGTGACTAAATGCGCAGTTAGCGGCCTTCTTCTGCGCAAAGGCTCAGCAGCGGCCCGCTTTCTGCGACAGGGCGTCGCAGGTTTTGCTCGCTAGCGTCGGGTTGGCGCCTGCGCAGATGGCATCCGAGACGGTGCTACCGCCGCCCAGCGGGATCAGCCCGTAAAGCTTCGGCTCGGCGGCCTTCGTCACATAGCAGCGATGGCTGGTTTTGCCGATGGTGACCACAAAGTTGGTTTTCACATCCTGCTGCCTCGCATCGGAAATTGTCACCTGCGAAGCATCGACATTAAAAGCAAACGCGGCGGCCTATTTCATTTCATTTTCCGTCGCCATGGGTGGTTTAGCTACGCAACCCATTAATAACAGTGCCAGACAGGTACTGATTGATATATCCCGTATTTTCATCATTTCATCCTTTTTGTAAGTCAGCGGGTTATATATAAGAGCGGGGGGAGGAACGCGTTGATTTCGATCAGCTGGCGCAGGCTATGGTTATTTTTCGGAAATTGACCTGTGTTGTTACATTTATCGTGAGTAGTATGAATTCCAGCATTGCAGGAATGAAAGATATTTCAAGACTACGTTGCGTAGTTAGACAGAAGTCAACAGGAGTGCGGCGGTTATGGGCTGCCCGAGATGCTCTGAGCAATATTTTGCTAAGGCAGAATGCTATCTGTTTTAGCGTAAGCGCAAATTTTCCCTGCGTTATAACGGACTTTTTATCCTCTTAATGGGATAGCGACAACACGCTAAGCCATGCGCGCTGCTCAGCGGTTTGTGGTGCCATTTTAAAATTCAGGAACAAAAAAGCCACTCTTTCGAGTGGCTTAATTATATGATTTTAAATCTAAAATTTGGTGGCCCCTGTTGGGTTTGAACCAACGACCAAGCGATTATGAGTCCGAACTATATTCTAATAAAAACAAAGATATACAGTTAAATCAAACGCATAGCATTTCGTATATTGTCGAAAAGTATTGCATAGTGCTGCGCTGTGCTGCCATTTTGCTGCCACTTATCAGGTTTAATGGGTTAAGTTGAACCGCTTCTGTAAGGTGGTCAGGGGCGAAGTGAGCATAACGCATCGTGACTTTGATATCTGTATGCCCGAGGATGCGTTGTAAAACTAAAATATTGCCGCCGCCCATCATGAAATGGCTGGCAAAAGTATGCCGTAAAACATGCGAAAGCTGACCGTCAGGAAGTTCAATTCCCGCCCGTTTTACTGCGCTCCTGAATGCTGAGTAACATCCGGTAAAGAGCGGTTTAGAGGTTCGGCTTTTGGGTAGTAATTCATAAAGCTCGTCACTGATAGGAACAGCTCGGTTCTTCTTACCTTTCGTTTTGATAAAAGTGATTTTTCCGGGGCTTATCTGCTTTCCAGTTAAACTTTCCGCCTCACCCCATCTTGCTCCGGTTGCAAGGCAGATTTTAACAATCATGGTTAAATCCTCCGCCTTGCTTTTTTCACACTCTTCCAGCAAGCGAGCCGCTTCCTCAACTGTAAGCCAGGCCAGCTCAATTTCTGCGATCTTAAACTCTCTGACGTTTTCAAGAGGGTTGGGTGCTGTCCAGTCATCAAGTCTTTTCAGCTCGTTGAACATAGCCCGAAAGTAAGCTAGTTCAAGGTTAACCGTGCGAGGGGTGACAGCCTTAACGCGATCAGAGCGGGTTATTTTTCCGCTTAGTCGCTGTTCTCTATAAGTTGAGAACAGTTTAGCGTTGAATTCTGTAGCGAGGGGATCGCCCATTGCGAGACAGGCAAACTCCATTGCGCCTTTACGCTTTTCACCATCAGCAAGCGTAACGCCATGTGCGTTATACCAAGCTGTAACCAAATCCAGAACGCGGCGTTTATCAGTTTTCTCGCCCAGCCACGGCTTATCTTGAGCCTGATCTTTTATGTGGCGCTCAAATGCTAAAGCCTCCCCTTTGGTCGCGAACTGGCGACGGATGCGCTTTCCATCCCTACCGTTTGGGAAAACCTGAGCCTGCCACTTTCCGTTAGGTAGTTTTGAAACAGCCATAATTCACATGCTCTCTGTACGAGTGATTATTTTCCCAAGGATTTTTATGTCATCAATTTTGCATTCGAAAGAGGCCTTGCCATTCTCAACTCGCACGCGTCCGCCAGGAAAGCGGTACAGCTCGCGGACGCTTACAATCCCATCAATTTCAATGAACCAGAACCCATCTACCAATTCGCCATCGTAACGGTCAGCAAGGTAGGTCGTTTTGTCAGCATTCAGGATGAACGGTGAATTCAAGCCCTCTGGAATTGTCGATGTATCAGCTATGACATCTTTTTGGGTCGAGATATTCCCATTCGTGATGTCCATGCGTTTTAAATAGGTGATATTTTCATCGTTGCCCCCAAGGAACCTGCTTCCTTCCCCTGTGCTAAGCCAAATTAGTGATGCTCCTGTTTCAAGATGACAAACGATCACCCAGTCGGCTGGGAAGGTATCGCGTGCATACCTGTTAGCCATAGTGCTTTGCGAGACGCCAAGCTGATGGCAGAGGGCTATGCGGGTAGTGAAACCATAAGCTTCCAGAATGCGAGCAATGACCTCTTTTCCGCCTCTATTTTGAGATATGAAATCTCGAATCAGCTTTACGTCATCTTTATTCGTTAAGTTTCGTGTTGACATGATTGTTTTGTGATCCTAATATCTCGATTCAAGATGTTGTGAATAGTGTTAAACAGTGCCTAATAGTGAGTTAGGCACCCAAACCGAGGAATAGTGCATCATGAGTCGCCAATTATCAATGCGCCCTAGCATCAATCTTGTGGTGTCTGAACCATTCATTACCCTGGATGAGTTCTGCCGCCGTACCGGTTACAAACTTAGCTACGCCCGCCAAATGATCCGTGAAGGTCGCCTTCCAATTCGTAAAAAGGAAGGGGTAAACAGCCTTATCGAAGTAAACATGTTTGCATTGACGATGGAAGCGGCTCAAGGCTGCGAAATCGCAATGCAAGCCTGATAGTTCCATTTTGGGATATAGAGAGGCCAAAAACATGTTTGATTTCAGGATTTCCAAACATCCGCATTTTGATGAAGCCTGCCGGGCTTTCGCGCTGCGTCACAACATGGCGAAACTGGCAGAACGCGCGGGAATGAATGTCCAGACACTGCGCAATAAGCTAAACCCTGACCAGCCGCACCAACTTACCGCACCGGATATCTGGCTGCTTACTGATCTGACCGAGGATTCAGCGTTGGTTGATGGTTTCCTGGCGCAGATCCACTGCCTACCGTGCGTGCCGCTAAACGAAGTCGCGCGCGAAAAGATGCCGGAATATGTTCTAAAAGCTACGGCAGAAATCGGCCGCGTGGCTGCCGGCGCTGTTTCCGGCGAAGCGCACACAACGGCAGGGCGCCGCCAGATTGTTGATAGCATCAATTCAGTTACTCGACTGATGGCATTAACCGCAGTGACGTTGCAGGCGCGCCTGCAGGCAAGCCCGGCGATGGCCAGCACCATTGATACAGTTACTGGCCTGGGCGCCTCGTTTGGTTTGATCTGAGGTGGCTATGTTGAATAACCAACCATCAATCGCATCGCTTCTCGTTAAGCAAAGTCCATCACCGCATTTCGGGCATGGCTGGATCATGGGTAAAGATGGCAAGCGCTGGCACCCGTGCCGCTCGCAGGATGCGCTGCTGGCTGAACTGCGTACTAATAAACAGGGGAAACCATGGCTATTGAAGGCGATTCTGCGACTGTTCCACTAAGTCCGGGGCATCGGCTGGATGGCCTGAATCATATTGCAGAGCTAAGGGCGAAAGTGTTCGGCTTGAATATAGAACCTGAACTGGAGCGTTTTATTAGCGATATGCGGGACCAGCGAGATATTAACCATAAACAGAATGAGCGTGCCTTAGCCGCCATATTCTTTATGGCTAAGATTCCGGCGGATCGTCATAACGTCAATATGAATGAGCTGACGACTGACGAAAAGCGGGAGCTGATAAAAGCAATGAACCATTTTCGTGCAGTGGTGAGCTTATTTCCAAAGCGGCTAACCATGCCGAATTAACCAGTAACAGAAATTAATGGCGTAAACCCGCCGGGCATTCTTTTGCCAAAATTCAGGAGAAACAACAATGCGAAATATAGAAACCTGTTCCAACAAAATCGGCCCGGATGATGCAGGTCTTAACCAGATACTGACAGAGGCCCGCATGGAAGAACGCCGTGCACGTGCTGCGGCAATGGCCGCCCGCCTTGATAGCCTGGCGTGTCACATCACATCGCGCCAGCTTAATCACGTTGAGGCGGCGGAGCTGCTGCGCGTTACAGCGGAAAACATCCAGAACGAAGCGCAGGAGATCCACTGATGTCTGATTCTATGGACCTCGTACAGCAGCGCGTTGAAGAAGAACGCCAGCGGCACATCCACACTGCCCGCAGTAAAGCGTCGGGCGTTTCCCGCGTTTTATGCATCGAATGTGATGCGCCAATCCCGCCCGCTCGCCGCCGTGCGCTTCCCGGCGTGCAGTGCTGCGTCACCTGTCAGGAAATCGCAGAGCTGAAAGGCAAACACTACAATGGGGGTGCTGTATGAGCACCATCCTGAAATGGGCGGGAAACAAAACCGCCATCATGCCCGAACTGAAAAAACACCTCCCAGCTGGCCCGCGATTGGTTGAACCTTTCGCGGGTTCCTGCGCTGTGATGATGGCGACAGAGTATCCTCATTATCTTGTCGCTGATATCAATTCTGACCTGATTAATCTTTATAAGCAGATTGCATTTAACTGCGAGAAATTTATAGCTAACGCTAAAGGGTTCTTTGCAAGTACAAATAGCGAAACCTCTTATTACAATATCCGCCAGGATTTTAATCATTCCTCTGAAACTACTGATTTCTGGAAAGCTGTATTTTTCCTTTATCTTAATCGCCACTGTTATCGTGGATTGTGCCGTTATAACAGGAAAGGTGAATTTAACGTTCCATACGGGAATTATAAAAAAACATATTTCCCGGAAGACGAAATCAGAGCATTTGCAGAGAAAGCAAAACGCGCCACCTTCATTTGTGCCAGCTACGAGGAAACTTTAGCGATGGTCAAAACAGGTGATGTGATTTATTGCGACCCACCTTATGACGGTACATTTACCGATTATCACACTGATGGTTTCAATGAGCTTGAACAGCGTCGCCTGGCGACGACTCTTGATGTACTGGCATCAGCAGGCCATCAGGTTGTTGTGTCGAACAGTGAAACCGAGCTGACGAACGCGATTTACCAGAATTTTACCCGCCACCGTATTAACGCAAAACGCAGTATGGGCGTTGCCGGTGGTGATGGTAAGTCTGCAACTGAAATTATCGCTGTTTCTCAACCCCTGATCTGGTCCGGGTTTGATCTGGCAGCGTATCCAGTCGTGAGTGCGTCTTACGAAACTTTCCAAAGAGAGTATTTGTGTGAGCCATCACGACGTTAAAAACTACGGCGGCACAGATGATGCCGCCGCTGCTTTTGTCTGGAATACCCCGAAAAAAGCGGTTAACCCATACACGGACCCGGCGGAAGTTGCGCCGGTGTCTGCGCTTTCAAACCTGATCGCTCTCTACGCCAGCGACAACGAGCAGGAGCAGCTGCGCCGTGAGGCGATGAGCGATGAGGTCTGGGAGCGCTATTTCTTCAATGAATCCCGCGATCCTGTCCAGCGTGAAATGGAGCAGGACCGGCTGATTAGCCATGCCAAAATGGCGCGCGAGCAGCAGCGTTTTAATCCCGATCTGGTCATTCTGGCTGACGTTAACGCCATGCCGTCCCATATCAGCAAGCCTCTGCTGGAGCGGATTAAATATTTCCATAGTCTGGGCAGAGCAAAAGCCTATTCCCGCTACCTGCGTGAAACCATCAGGCCGTGCCTTGAACGCCTGGAGCGCGTGCGTGCCAGCCAGGTTTCTGCGTCATTCCGGTTTATGGCGAGCCACGACGGGCTGGAGGGCCTGCTGGTTCTGCCGGAAATGAACCAGGATCAGGTTAAGCGGTTATCTACCCTGGTGGCGGCACACATGAGCATGTGTCTGGATACTGCCTGCGGTGAGCTGTTTACGGATGAAGACGTTACGCCGGAAGAGATCCGCCGGTCATGGGAAAGGGTGGCCGCTGAGGCCATGCGCCTTGATGTTATCCCGCCTGCTTTCGAGCAGTTGCGCCGTAAAAAGCACCGCCGTAACCCGGTCCCATACGAACTTATCCCGGGTTCGCTTGCCCGTATGCTCTGCGCTGACTGGTGGTATCGCAAGCTGTGGCAGATGCGGTGTGAATGGCGGGAAGAACAGTTGCGCGCCGTCTGCCTGGTTAACAAAAAGGCGTCCCCGTATGTCAGCTATGAGGCCGTGATCCATAAACGCGAACAGCGCCGCAAATCGCTGGAGTTCTTCCGCTCGCATGAGCTGACCAATGAGCAGGGCGATACGCTGGATATGGAAGACGTGGTAAACGCCAGCAGCAGCAATCCGGCGCACCGGCGCAACGAAATGATGGCCTGCGTTAAAGGGCTGGAGCTGATCGCAGAAATGCGTGGTGAATGCGCCGTGTTCTATACCATCACCTGCCCGTCACGCTTTCACGCAACGCTCAATAACGGCAGGCCAAACCCGAAATGGACCAGTGCCACGGTCCGGCAGAGCAGCGATTATCTGGTGAATATGTTCGCCGGCTTCCGTAAGGCGATGCACAAAGCCGGGCTGCGCTGGTATGGCGTCCGCGTTGCTGAGCCACACCATGACGGCACCGTGCACTGGCACCTGCTTTGCTTCATGCGCAAAAAAGACCGCAAATCCATCACCGCGCTGCTGCGTAAATTTGCCATCCGTGAGGACCGCGAGGAGCTGGGCAACAATACCGGCCCGCGTTTTAAGTCTGAGCTGATCAACCCGCGCAAGGGTACGCCTACCAGCTACATCGCCAAGTACATCAGTAAGAACATCGACGGGCGTGGCCTGGCTAACGAAATCAGCAAAGAAACCGGCAGATCACTGCGGGACAATGCCGAACATGTCAATGCCTGGGCTTCGCTGCATCGCGTCCAGCAATTCCGCTTTTTCGGTATTCCGGGGCGTCAGGCATACCGCGAGCTGCGTTTGCTGGCAGGCCAGGCCGCGCGACAGCAGGGCGATAAAAAAGCCGGTGCGCCGGTACTGGATAACCCGCGTCTGGATGCCGTGCTGGCGGCAGCCGATGCTGGGTGTTTTGCCACCTACATCATGAAACAGGGCGGCGTACTGGTTCCGCGTAAACATCACCTGGTCCGCACGGCTTACGAACTCAATGACGAGCCATCAGCCTATGGCGATCACGGCATCCGTATTTATGGCATCTGGTCCCCGATTATTGAGGGCCGGATTTGTACGCATGCGATGAAGTGGAAAATGGTTCGTAAGGCCGTTGAAGTTCAGGAGGCGCCAGCCGACCAGGGCGCTTGCGCCCCTTGGACTCGTGGCAATAACTGTCCCCCTGTGGAAAAAATGAACGAAAACGGGGCCGTAAGCGGGCATGATTTACCGGATATTGCGGGTATGGATGAGCGGGAGCTGCAGGAGTATCTCCATAGCATGAGCAAAAAGGAGCTGAGGGAGCTAAACGCACGGCTTCGCATGGTTAAGCCTAAGCGCCGGAAAGGGTACAGGCAGGATGTGGATAATCAGCAGCGCCTGCAGCTGGAGTATGAACTTAAATCGAGAGGCTTTGATGGTTCGGAGGCGGAGATCGATCTGCTTCTGCGCGGTGGCAGTATTCCATCCGGTGCCGGTCTGCGTGTCTTTTACCGGAACCAAAGGCTGCAGGAAGATGATAAATGGCGGCAGTGGTACTGATGAAGGGGCGCATTTTTTGCCTTTATCCTGCTACATCGGACACATCTGATTGAATGATAAAAAGTATTTTACAACTTAAAAAACGTATTATACTGTATGCATATACAGTATTTGGTTGTCCGTATGTAGGGATGTGGCATTACATATCCTGTAGTGAGGATCGGAGGGAAAAATGCAGGACTATCTTTTGGAGTCGTTGAAGCTCCAGCGTATTGATTTTTTTATCAAGCTTGTAGCGGCTAGTGAGTGCAGCGACGAGGAAAAGCGACTGGCTATCCAGTGGGTATCTGAATTGACTGACGAGTTAATAAAAAGAATAGAGGCTTTAGATAGTTGTAAGTCCTCATATGTTAATGATATATAATGGTAAATTAAGAATTGGCAATGTGCGCGGTAAGATTTCAACGGCTTCCTAAGTTGCACGTACAATCCAAACGAGATACTTACTGCTCATCGTCGAGGCATTAGCTATAATGTCCGCATGATTTTAGGGAGACATTCAATGCCAACGGTAGTATCACTTTTTTCAGGTTGCGGCGGTTCAGATGCGGGGGTCACAAATGCAGGCTTCAATGTATTGATGGCCAATGACATTTTACCCTATGCTCGTGATGTATATTTGGCGAACCATGCTGAAACTGATTATGTTTTGGACAGCGTTGCAAATATTGAGCATTTCCCCAAAGCCGATTTATTAGTTGGATGCTACCCATGTCAAGGTTTCAGCCAAGGGGGAGTACGTCAAGCAGATCGTAAAATCAATACTCTTTACTTAGAGTTTGCTCGTGCCTTAAATTACATTAAGCCCAAAGCTTTTATTGTTGAAAACGTTTCAGGTATGGTTAGAAGGAATTTTGAACATCTTTTAAAGGATCAATTCAAAGTATTCACCGAAGCTGGATATAGAGTAAAATCACAAATTTTAAATGCATCAAATTATGGTGTTGCACAAGATAGAAAACGTATCTTTATAGTTGGTATTCATGAGCGGTTTGGTATTGATTATGAGTTTCCTATGCCTGTGTTTGGAGATGGTTTAGATCCCTTGGTCACAATAAAAGATGCAATTGGTGATCTTCCTGAATGGCCAGAAGGAGAGTTTTATGATGCGGATTTTCATTGGTATTATTTATCAAGGAATCGTCGTCAAGATTGGCTTCAAATTTCAAAGACTATTGTAGCCAATCCTAGACACATGCCATTACATCCAATCAGTCCTGAGTTAACGAAGCTAGGTCCTGATAAATGGCAATTTGTATCAGACTCACCAGCACGACGTTTTAGTTATCGAGAAGCCGCGCGTTTACAGGGTTTTGGTGATTTGATTTTTCCCGAAACAGAAAAGGCTTCAATGAACATGAAGTATACTGTTGTTGGAAATGCTGTTCCGCCTCCTTTATTTGAGGCGGTTGCTAAAGCTTTACCAAAAATCTGGTGATTCATCTATATCCCATTGCTAAAGCCTGCTCGACATAATCAACATCGGGTAGGCTGTTTTGCAATTCATTTTGGCGGACAAGATTTATTAGACGTAACCGGTCAACAATTATTGAACCGCCTATATCGGCCTTATATGCCCAATCACCGTCAATCCACCTCAAATCTTGGGGCATAAAATAATATGAGGCCCAAGGGTGCGGTACTGGCATTTTTCCACCCAACTTTGCATAAGATGATTCAAGTTGTTTGTGAACCCATTCATTTTTCGAACAGCCACATTGAACAAATGCGGCAGGAATTGCATCTCTATCATCGCCCATAGGATGCCAAGCGACAATATCAATACCACCATCCCCAGAGTCCCTTGGCTTAAAGTCTCTTTCTTTGAAGGTTGTTACTTCACATCTTATATCTTTTGCAATTGCGTTATATTTATTAATTAATTTTCCTGTATATCTAGCATTTGCCCCACCACCGGCCCAGTTTGGATGAACCTCACATCCTGAAGGCATCAAGGATGAAAATATTGGAAGGCTAATCAGCTCAAAAGATCGAGTGATAGTAGGCCTAACCCCAGTTGGTATATATTTTATATTTGCGCAGATAACGAGGGATATATATAATTTTTGCAACGTAGTCAAGTTTATATGATTAACTAACGTTAGCGTATCCCCATCAACTGACAATGTAAAAGGGTAAGCATCGCCGAAATATGTTTTCCTTTGTCTTATAAAATCAGTTCCAAATCTCCACTTTTCGCCAGAATATTCCCGGTCATACTCTTCTGGTTGAGCACGCATTATGCTATCCAAATCGCCACGGCTAAATGCTTTATCCGGATGAATCATTGCTCTAATTTCAAGATAGTCAGCCCAAAGATACTCATCATTTGTTGGAATAGATTCAAGATTATTGAGCATATTACTCATCCTCGAGCGCAGTTCTGATGTGATTTCTAATGGTTTTACTCATATCAAAGAGTTGCTCTGCATTTTCGAGATCGTTTGCATTATAGTTTTTATCTTTTAAAAGCATGTCCCATACAACTTTTAAATCGTTTCTTGCTTTTTTAATTGCCTCTTCTAGAGCAACCTGATGACCATTTGTATAGAGATAGGATTGATCAAGATCTCTTGTTTTAACTAAACAGTCGACGGCATCATCATGTTGCACAATTAAAGCTATATCTTTGATTCTTCTTGATTCTCTAACTGTGGTTCGTGCGTGTTCATCCCTTACGAAAAACCATGAAAAAAGATTTTTCACGTTATCTTCTTTAATGTTTTTAAAGTCATAATCTTTTTTATCTTCAATACCTAACCACTCTGTTATCGCATTGTAACCGAGCGCTGTAGTGATATATGAAAATTCTATATCGGAATCTGTAATATTGAGTTTAAAAAACTTTTTATTTTTAGCTAATTCATATAATGATAATGATGTTAGTAAAAGTCCAACATACGAAGGACGGCTACCTATTTCTCTGGCTAAGTATTTAAGTGTATCTTCTTTGGTGTCTTCACTATAAAATTTTACACATAACTCTTTCAAATATTTTGCTTTAGATAGGGAGTCCCACTCTTTAACTCCAGTGATGTGCCGATAACCTATATATCTGAGAACATCTTCACGTGCATCGTAAATAATACAAGGGAGTTCGTTAGGCTTGTTAGGAACTTCGTTCCTTATTTCTTCAATGCTATTTTTCTTATTTTCAGGCGGATTCAATTCGCCGTTAAGTAATTTAACAGCGGCCAACCGACGGTTTCCTTCCGCAACGATTAGTTGCGTACCTGAGCGGAAGGCTAAGAGCGGTTCTCCGGGGAAGTAACCTTGTTGACCGATGGAGAGCATTAGATCGTGGACACTCTCGTCATCAAGCATGCCTTCAACAACAACTTCTTCTTTGTCTGCATCGTTCAAACGATAGAAACGAGGATTTTCAGGATCAAAGTTGAGTTCTGATGTTTTGATGTATTCAATAGGTTTAGATTGCATAATCCCGCCTAACAGGCAATAAAGATCAAGATAGAATCTTGTAAGTGAAACATAAAAATGCCTGTTTTTAAATCTTTCTGTAAACGCATTTTACTGCATGATTTTGCATGATCGCTAGAGGATCGTTTTAGCACCGGCCCGCCAGAACTGACGGGCTTTCTCGTATTTCATGCAGGTGCATGAAAACCACTACATGAAGCGGGCAGGCGTGGCGGGGATACGAGCGCGCGCAACGGGGTGAAATGGTGAAAATCCGGCGCATTTTCCGGGCCGCTGACGGGCGGGCGGGGAAGGGGGTAGAACGGAGGGGCAAAAAAATAGCGCCTCGCAGGGGGCTGCTGAGGCGCTTATAGAGGGTGTTACGCTGGGTTAGTCTTCCTGCAGGTCCAGCGTATAGGGGTCGAATCGGATCACCTCTTCGCCCAGCCACTTATTCAATTCCTGCAATCGCTTCTGCAGTGGCATCAGTTCGTTGCGGACAAAGACGCGGCTGGCCTTTTCCACGTCACCGAACCCGCCGGTATTGTTGGGAATGATGCCCATCATCTGCGGGGGGACGCGGTGCGCAGCCATCATGTCATCACGGCTCACGTTTTTGATATTCAGAAACTCATCCTTTGCCGCTACTTCTGACAGTGGGATGATCTGGATGCCGTCCTTTTTACCGTTGGGTGAATACATAAACAGGTTGCGGAAGTTGCCCGGCCCTTTGGCGCTTTTCATGGCTTGGCGGATGTTGTTCACGTCCTCCTGATTCTGTGCTGCGTCTGTCATGTACATGATGAAACCGGCGTGACTGCCGTTGATGTAATACTTACGGCGAAACAGCGTAGCCGACTCGTTGAGCAGTGTTGAAGGGATCGCGGAGAGGTAGCCGGGAAGCCCGTAGATTTCCTGATTAATGTCCGGCTCCATCAGGTGAAAGATGCTACCTTTGGTGAACTCATAAGGCTGGGTGGTCATGCCGTACTGCACGAACCAGTAAGTATCGAGGTCAATCCCGCGCCGGGTGTACTTCGCCAGTGATGGCTCCAGAGACAGGACGCCGCCCAGCCTGTTCGTCCGTTTTTCCAGATAGGCGTTACCGAACACAAGGTAGTCCTGGACGAAACGTGCAAAAGCCTGCTGGCTGAGCAGGCGGTGGGGGATGTAGGTGCTGCTGAGAATGTCACGCTTAACGGCAATCGGTGAGCTGTGATGTACAGCGGCGCGATAGGTCCGCGCCAGCCCGTCAAAACTCACCGGCGGCTCATACCAGCGGTCCATTTGCACACATTCTACGTAGTCCAGAAGTTCGCGGCGGTCCAGTACCGGAATGGGATCGCCAAAGCTGAATGCTTGGGTAGTTGCTGCATCATTGGGTTGTACGTCGGGTGGCATCACATCCTGTGCGATATTCTCAGTCATTAAAAAATCTCCACAATGTTGCTGGTATTGGCGGCTTCGCCCTGCAGCGGTTCGTTAAACAGTGCGTGCATCGTTGCCCAGGCTAAATCTGCGTGGCTGGCTTCTTCGCTGCGGCTGGCTTCGTAGGTAGGGCGGTTTCCGCTGGCGGTGGTGGCGCGGCGGATAGCCATAAATGACTGCGCAATGTCGGTATGCCCGGCGTCAAACTCCAGACGGCGGTGGCTGATAATGTCGTATGCCTTGAGCACCAGGGCGTTTTTGACGTTGGGGTTATAGACAAACTCCCGCACGGCAGGGAAAAAGCCTTTTACGTTTTCATAAACACCGTGACCGACGCCGGTGGAGTCAATGCCGATGTAGGTCACGTTATACTGCTGAGTCAGTTTGCGGATGGCCTCTGCCTGGGCGCGGAAGTCCATTCCGCGCCACTGATGACGCTCAAGGATGCGGAACTTACCGCCGGGCACCGTCGGCGGGGCAATGACTACGCAGCCAGCGCTGTCACCGTTCTGGGTACCTTTCGCCGGGTCATAGCCGATCCAGACTTCGCGCCAGCCGAACGGACGCAGGGCCAGCGCCTGAAAGTCTTCCCAGACTTCCCAGCTGTCCACCATGCAGGCCTGCAGGTCAGCCAGTGGGAAAACGGAGGCGAGATCGTCGATGAACTCACACATCAGCAGGTTCTGGTACTCGTCGGGGCTGTACTCCAGGCGCAGCTGGTCGAGGTCGAACAGGTTGCAGCCACCGCGCACGGCGTCCTCCACCGTCACGATCTGTCTGAACTGACCGTCAGCGCAAAGCAGACCGGCAGCAAGGGCTGAGTGGGTCAGGTCGATATCAACGCGATCAGCTTTTGCCCGCCCGCGATTGAACAGGGCGCCGGACCAGAACGGGTAAGCGCTGTGCGTCAGGCTGGAAGGCGTTGAGAAATAGGTCTGGCGCCATTTCTTGTGCAGCGCCATGCCGGAGGCGACTTTACGTAGCTCCTGAAATTTCGGGATCCAGAAATACTCATCAAGATACAGGTTGCCGTGGTAGCTCTGTGCGGTGCGGGCGTTGGTCCCGAGAAAATACAGCGTGGCGCCGTTTGGCAGCACCATGGGATCGCCTTTTAATTCCACGTCGACTTCTTTGGCAAACTCGATGATGTACTGCTTAAAAACATGCGCCTGGGCTTTACTGGCTGACAGGAAAATCTGGTTTCGCCCTGTCATCAGGGCGTCCATCAGCGCTTCACGCGCGAAATAATACGTAGCGCCGATCTGGCGCGATTTAAGCATGTTGCGGATGCGGTGCTTAATTCCTGCTTCCCACCAGTGGCGCTGATATTCAAACATTCCGTTACGGAAAATTTCTTCCAGCTTTTCGATCTGTTCGTCGCTGAACTGATTTTTTTCAGGTTGTTTGCGGGGGCCGCGGTTGCGGTTTTGCACGTTGGGGTTAAGGTCCGCCTCATTACCGCCGTTGTTAAATTTACCGATGCGGGCGTGGCGCTCGGACTGGCGCGCCAGCAGGTCTATTTCTTTAAAGTCTTTCCCTTCCTTGTGCTCCTTCATGATGAGCTGGCAATAGCGGGCGGCAGTGGTGAGCTGCATCTGATCGAGTGGGCCATATTCGCCCCACTTGTCGCGCTTTTTCCAGCTGTGAACGGTTGCAACTTTTTCGCCCAGCATTTCAGCAATGCGGGCTACGCGGTATCCCTGAAAATACAGCAGTAATGCCTGCCTGCGGGGATCGAGGTCTGCGGGGGTCATCGTTTCCATGGCACAAACATACGGCCTTGCCTGGCGCCTTTCCCCGGCTGGCCTTTGTATGGTTTACCGCACAAGGTCCGCGCGTTGTTTCACCCCCTCCATCGCAGCAACCATAAGGCCTCACAGAGTTATTTGATGGAGTCGGTCACATGGCTGTAAAAGCAAAGCGCTTCCGCATCGGTGTGGAAGGGGCAACGACAGACGGGCGCAATATTGAGCGTGCCTGGCTGGAACAGATGGCGGCGAGCTATGACCCGCAGGTGTATACCGCGTTGATTAATCTGGAGCACATCAAGGGTTACACCCCTGATAGCCCATTCCGCCGTTTCGGGACCGTGGATAAGCTGGAGGCAGAGGAGATTGCAGACGGCCCGCTGAAAGGGAAAATGGCCTTGTATGCGTGGATCACCCCGTCAGAGGACCTGGTGGCGTATACCCGTAATCTGCAAAAGCTGTTTACCTCGATGGAAGTCAATACCAGTTTTGCCGATACCGGCAAAGCCTACCTGGTTGGCCTGGCGGCGACGGATGATCCCGCAAGCCTCGGTACTGAAATGCTGCAGTTTAGCGCCAGCGCCAGAAGTAACCCCCTGGCTGGCCGCAAGCAAAACCCTGAAAACCTATTTTCCGCCGCAGAAGAAACGCTGATCGAGTGGGAAGAAGTCCAGGACGAAAAACCCTCCCTGTTTTCCCGCGTTGCCGCGATGTTCACCAAAAAAGAACAGAACGATGAAGCGCGTTTTTCTGACGTGCATCGCGCGGTGGAGCTGATTGCTACTGAACAGCAAAACCTGAGCGAACGTACTGATCACTCCTTGTCTGCGCAGGATGCGCGCATTGCTGAGCTGGAAGCCTCCCTGCAGGAACAGCAGACCGCTTTTGCTGAACTGGAGCAGCGGCTGAGCCAGGAAGACAGCCGCAAAGATTATCGCCAGCGCGCGCCGGGCGGAAACGCACCGGCAGGCACACTGACCAATTGCTGATGGAGCATAAGAACCAATGAAAAAGAAAACCCGTTTTGCCTTTAACGCCTACCTGCAGCAGCTGGCACGCCTGAACAATGTGGAAGTGGAAGAACTTTCCAGCAAATTCACCGTTGAGCCGTCGGTACAGCAGACGCTGGAAGACCAGATCCAGCAGTCCGCTGCATTTCTGACGCTGATTAACATCACCCCGGTGGATGAGCAGTCAGGCCAGCTGCTGGGGCTGGGTGTTGGCAGCACCATTGCCGGAACCACGGATACCACCACCAAAGCGCGCGAACCAACTGACCCGACGGTGATGGCGGACGTGGAATACAAATGCGAACAGACCAACTTTGATACGGTGCTGACCTACGCAAAGCTGGACCTGTGGGCAAAATTCCAGGACTTCCAGGTGCGTATCCGTAACGCCATCGTGAAGCGCCAGGCTCTGGACCGCATCATGATCGGGTTCAACGGCGTGAAGCGTGCCAAAACCTCTGACCGTGACGCCAACCCGATGCTGCAGGACGTAAATAAGGGCTGGCTGCAAAAAATCCGCGAAGATGCGCCGGATCATGTCATGGGCAGCGAAACCAAAGAAGGCGTGACCACCAAAGGCGCCGTGAAGGTTGGTAAGGGTGGCGATTATGCCAACCTGGACGCCGTGGTGATGGATGCGGTAAACGAGCTGATCGACCCGGTGTATCAGGATGATGATGATCTGGTGGTGGTCTGTGGCCGTGAGCTGCTGTCTGACAAGTATTTCCCGCTGGTTAACAAAGACCAGGAGAACACGGAGAAGCTGGCCGCTGATCTGATCATCAGCCAGAAACGCATGGGTGGCCTGCAGGCTGTACGCGCGCCGTATTTCCCTGCGAATGCACTGCTGATCACCCGCCTGGATAACCTGTCCATTTACTGGCAGGAAGATACCCGCCGTCGTTCTGTTATCGATAACCCGAAACGTGACCGGATCGAGAATTTCGAGTCCGTCAATGAAGCGTATGTGGTTGAGGATTACCGCTGCGCGGCGCTGGTCGAAAACATCCAGATGGGGGATTTCAGCGCGCCAGCTGTACCGGAAGGCGAGGGGGCATAACGCATGAGCCTGAGTCCCGCACGGCAGCACCGCCTGCGCGTCCAGGCTGAACAGGCCGCTAGGCAGGGCGGCAATGTTCGCCACGCGACGGGGTATGACCTGATGCTGATGCAGCTGGCGGAGGACCGCCGCCGCCTGAAAGGTATCCAGTCCACCGTGAAGAAAGCCCAAATCAAAGTGGAACTGCTGCCCCGTTATTCCGCCTGGGTGGAGGGGGTGCTGGCTGCTGATGGTGCCCGGCAGGATGACGTGGTGATGTTTGTAATGCTCTGGCGTATCGATGCCGGGGATTATGCCGGTGCGCTGGATGCCGGGCGTCATGCGCTGCGGCACGGATGGGTGATGCCCATCGGAAACCGTAACGTCCAGACGGTGCTGGCAGAGGAAATGGCAGACGCTGCGCAGGCCGCTCTGCTGGCAGGTGAATCTTTCGATGCCGGGTTGTTACTGCAGACACTGGAGCTGACAGACGGCCAGGATATGCCAGACCAGTCACGGGCACGCCTGCATAAAGCGATTGGCGCTGTACTGACCGAAACCAGCCCGGCCTCCGCCCTGAATCACATCAATCATGCGCTGCAGCTTGATCCACGCTGTGGCGTCAAAAAAGAAAAACAGCAGCTGGAGCGCAGATTGCGCAATGACAGCCGTTAACGGAACGTGCCCCGCGCACGGGCGGCACGGGGTGGCGAAAGGCTTTTGCCACATCAAAACCCCGTCCACCGCCCACTATTTCAGGAGAAAGCCCGCATGAAGTTTGTTGCGCCTGAGCAGGCGCCGGAACAGGCGGAAATTATCAAAAATACGCCGTTCTGGCCCGATGTTGATTTATCAGAGTTTCGCAGCGTGATGCGGACGGATGGCACGGTGACGTCACCCCGTCTCGGACAACTCATCCGGTCTGCGATGTCAGAGGTCAATGCGGAGCTGTACGACTTCCGCAAGCGCCAGCAGGCGCTGGGATTTATGACGCTGGCCGATGTACCGGCGGACTTACTGGACGGTAAAAGCGAACGTATTCACCACTACCACAACGCCGTTTATTGCTGGGCACGTGCGCAGGTGAATGAGCGTTACCAGGACTACGACGCCACGGCCTCCGGTGTGAAAAGGGGGGATGAGCTGGCGGAGGCCAGCGGCGACCTGTGGCGTGATGCTCGCTGGGCAATTAGCCGGGTGCAGGATGCGCCTCACTGTACGGTGGAGCTGATCTGATGAAAGTGCGTGCGTACCAGGGTGACACGGTGGACGCGCTTTGCTGGCGTCATTACGGACGCACGCAGGGCGTCACGGAGCAGGTACTGCAGGCAAATCCGGGGCTGGCTGAGCACGGCCCGTTCTTACCACACGGGCTGCAGGTGGATCTGCCGGATATTGCCACCACTTCCACGGTGCAGACCGTCCAGTTATGGGACTGAAATATGACGCTTGAACGGATCAGCGCCTTCATCACGTACTGCATCGCTGTACTGCTGGCATGGATGGGAGATTTATCGCTTAAGGATGTGTCGACAGTGGGCGGTGTGTTGATTGGCGTGCTGATGCTGGCCATCAACTGGTACTACAAACACAAAACCTACCAGCTGCTGCGCGGCCGAAAAATTACACAGGGGGAATATGAATCCTTCAACCGTTAAACGCTGCTTGGTAGGGGCGGTGCTGGCGATTGCCGCCACCCTGCCGGGCTTTCAGCAACTTCATACCTCAGTGGAAGGGTTGAAGCTGATAGCCGATTACGAGGGCTGCCGCCTGCAGCCGTATCAGTGTGATGCGGGGGTGTGGACCGATGGCATTGGCAATACGTCCGGCGTGGTGCCGGGGAAGACCATCACGGAACGGCAGGCCGCCGGGAGTTTCATCACCAACGTTTTAAGGGTGGAGGAGGCGCTGGATCGCTGTGTCCTGGTGAGCGTGCCGCAGAACGTCTATGACGCGCTGGTATCGCTGGCCTTCAACGTGGGAACCGGCAATGCCTGCGGTTCAACCATGGTGAAGTTTATCAATCAGAAGCGCTGGCGCGATGCCTGCTATCAGTTGCCGCGCTGGGTATACGTCAAAGGCGTATTTAATCCGGGGCTGGACAACCGACGCGCGCGGGAGCTGTCCTGGTGCTTAAAAGGAGCGTAACGAAATGAAAAAGAAACTGATCGGTGGGTTATTTTCGGTGCTGTACACGGCGCTGATGATTTTTAGTCTCTTTGTTCCAAACAGTATTGTTCCGGCACTGGTTACAGCCTTGACCTGGGTAGCCTGCCTGCTGAGCTGGGGAGCGGTGCTGCTTTGCATGGCTGGGTGGTATGCGGGCGGCACTCATCGGGGAGAGGCAAAGCAGGCGCTGACGCGCTTTTTCAGTACGCCAGGAAACCAGGTGATCAGATGGGCCAGGTGTTCACTGCTTGTGATTTTTCTCACCTTTACGGGCCACGTTGTCACCCTGGTATTTTATCTGCTGACGCTGGTCGTGCTTAAGGTTCTGCGTGCGCAGATTATTGATGCGGAGCCGGTGACGGTATGACGAAGGCGCTGGCGGTAATTCTGGCGCTGGTAGTGCTGGCGCTTGGCTGGCAGTCATGGCGGATGAAGGAGGCCAGCCAGACCATCGAGCGGCAAGGGCGGGATCTGAAAACGACAGGCGAAAAACTGGCAAAAACGAACAGCCAGCTGATCGCCCTGTCCATCCTGTCCGAAACCAATAACCGGGAACAGGCAAGGCTTTACGCGGCGGCAGAAAGTACAAACGCGCTGCTGCGAAGCCGTCAGCGCAGAATTGAGGAGTTAAAACGTGAAAATGAGGACTTACGCCGCTGGGCTGACACTCTTCTGCCTGCTGACATTATCAGGATGCGCGAACGTCCAGCCCTCGCCGGAGGTGCTGCTTACCGTGAATGGTTGTCCCAGGGTGACGCAGTGCCGCCTGGAAAAGTCGGCGGCACGCACTAACGGCGATCTGCTAACCGCGCTGGATGAAGCGGAGGCGGCCTGGGCGGTCTGCGCCGATAAAGTGGACACGATAATTTCCTGTCAGGAGCGAAACAGTGAACAAGCCTCAATCCTTACGCCGCGCCCTGAATAGCGCGGTGCCATATGTCCGCGATAACCCGGATAAGCTGCATTTGTTCGTTGATAACGGATCGGTGGTGGCAACCGGAGCAGCGTCACTTTCATGGGAGTATCGTTACACCCTGAATGTGGTGATTGTGGATTTCAGCGGCGATCAGGGGTTATTGATGGCGCCGGTGGTGGCCTGGTTAAGGGAAAATCAGCCGGATGCTATTCATAACCCGGAACTGCGCGAAAAGTTGCTTTCCTTTGAAGTCGATATTTTGCGCAATGATATCTGTGATATCAGCCTGAACCTGCAACTAACAGAGCGTGTGATAGTCAGTGCTGACGGTGACGTGTCCAGCGTCGAAGCGGTGCCGGAACCGGACGAACCGGACGAAATGTGGGCGGTGAGCCGTGGCTGAGCTGCAGGAAGTTGACGCCTGGTTAGATGCGCTCTTGGCGGGTCTGGAGCCTGCCGCACGTAAGCGCATGATGCGGGATCTGGCACAGAAACTGCGCCGCAGCCAGCAGAAAAATATCAGGATGCAGCGCAACCCGGACGGGACGGCTTACGAGCCGCGTCGCGTGACGGCCAGAACGAAACAGGGCCGTATCCGTCGGCAGATGTTTGCAAAACTCCGCACAACAAAATACCTGAAAGCCGTCGCCAGCCAGGACTCGGCAAGCGTCGAGTTTGAGAGCCGTGTGCAGCGCATAGCCCGCGTGCATCACTATGGCTTGCGTGATCGGGTCAGCCGTAAAGGGCCGGAAGTCAAATATGCAGAGCGCCGGTTGCTCGGCATCAATGATGAATCAGAAGACATTACGCGAGACGTCTTACTGCGTTGGTTGTCACAGTGATTTTGTGTCAGGGATGACACAACCCGCCACGCTGCCGCACTCCCTCCGCGCGTGGCAATCTTGCCTTCATGAATACGCAATTAACCGAAATCATGCGCCTTATCACCAATCTGATCCGCACCGGCATTGTGACCGAAGTGGACCGGGACGGCTGGCTGTGCCGGGTGAAAACGGGCGACCTCGAAACCAACTGGATTAACTGGCTGACCTACCGTGCAGGTAAATCACGCACCTGGTGGTGCCCGTCTCCAGGGGAGCAGGTGGTGCTGTTCAGCCTGGGCGGCAATCTGGAGACAGCCTTTGCGCTTCCGGCCATCTACTCCAACGCCTGCCCGCCGCCGTCAGACTCTGAAAGTGCGGACGTGACTGCATACGAGGATGGTGGCTGGTTCGAATACGACCCCGCCACCGGGCGCTGGATTATTCGCGGCGTGAAAAGCGTGCTGATTGAGTCTTCGCAGGTTGTCTCCTGCAAAACCGGTGAGTTTGTGATCGAGGCTGACACCACCCGTATTAACAGCAATGTGATCCTGAATGGCGATGTGACCCACGGCGGGGGCGCGATGACGTCAAACGGCGTCGTTGCTGATAAGCATAAACACCCTGGCGACAGTGGCGGAACGACGGGAGGTCCATTTTGACGCTCTATATCGGGATGAGCCGCGATACCGGCAGAGCCATAACCGAAACTGACCACCTGCGCCAGTCGGTGCGTGACATTTTGCTGACCCCGCAAGGGAGCCGGCTTGCGCGCCGGGAGTATGGTTCCCTGCTTTCAGCGCTCATTGACCAGCCGCAAAACCCGGCGCTGCGCCTGCAGATCATGGCTGCGGTGTATGTGGCGCTGCGGCGCTGGGAGCCGCGGCTGCAGCTGGACACCATCACGGTTAACAGCAGCAGCATGGATGGCGCAATGGTTATTGAGCTGGCAGGCCAGCGTAATGACGGCGTGCCCGTGTCCCTTTCCGTATCGACAGGAGCAGACAATGGCCGTTATTGACCTTTCCCAGCTGCCGCCGCCGCAAATTGTGGATGTGCCGGATTTTGAAACCCTGCTGTCTGAGCGTAAGGCTGAATTTGTCGCGTTATTTCCGGCAGAAGAACAGGAGGCCGTGGCCCGCACCTTAACGCTTGAATCTGAGCCGGTGGTGAAAATGCTGCAGGAAAATGTGTACCGGGAGCTGCTGCTGCGCCAGCGGATTAACGAGGCGGCGAAAGCCGTGATGGTGGCCTATTCCGGCGGGGATGACCTGGACAATTTAGGCGCGAATAACAACGTACTGCGCCGGGTGATTACTGCAGCAGATGACACCACAACGCCGCCCACGGAGGCAGTTATGGAATCTGACGCGGATTATCGCCAGCGCATCCCGGCGGCCTTTGAGGGGATGAGCGTTGCCGGGCCAGTCGGAGCCTATGAATATCACGCGCTTAGCTCGGATGGTCGGGTGGCCGATGCCTCGGCGTTCAGTCCGTCCCCGGCGGAAGTGGTGGTGACGGTTCTGGCCCGCGACGGTGATGGCACCGCACCGGATGATTTGCTGCAGGTGGTCGGGGATGCCCTGAATGATGAGACCGTGCGCCCTGTGGCGGACCGGGTGAGCGTGCGATCTGCTGAGATTATCCGCTATGAGATCGACGCGGTTTTGTATGTTTACCCCGGCCCGGCGAAAGGGCCGATTCTGGCGGCGGCGAAAGCGCAGGGCGCGGCATACATCAACGAGCAGCGCCGCCTGGGGCGTGACGTCAGGCTATCCGCGATTTATGCCGCGTTGCATGTGCAGGGCGTGCAGCGCGTCGAGCTGATGAAGCCCCAGGCTGACATGGTGTTAGATAAAACCCAGGCGTCCTACTGCACCGACTTTAAAGCAGAGATTGGTGGCTCTGATGAATAGCCTGTTACCGCCGGGATCGTCCGCGCTGGAGCGCAGGCTGGCGCAGGCCTGTTCAGGTATCAGTGATTTAAACGTGCCGCTACGTGACCTGTGGAACCCGTGGAAATGCCCGGCAAAGTTCCTACCTTATCTGGCCTGGGCTTTTTCAGTGGACCGCTGGGATGACGTCTGGACAGAAGCCGAGAGACGTCAGGTTATCGCTGATGCGTTCTGGATGCATCAGCGCAAGGGCACCATAGCCGCAGTCAGGCGCGTCATTGGGGACATGGGTTTTTCAATGACGCTGGCGGAATGGTGGCAGGTGAATGACCCTGCGGGGACATTCCGGCTTGAAATTAATGTGAATGACGTCGGGCTGAGCAGCAAATATCTGGATGAGCTGAACAGGCTGATTAGCGTTACAAAACCCGTGAGCCGTCATATATCACAACTGGCTATAGCAACGCATGTTACGGGGCTTATTCACGCCGGAGCGGCACTTTATGGCGGCGACATAATCAGTATTTACCCGGAAGAATACGAGCCGGATGACGGTATTTTTTATAACGGCGTCATTTTTCATGATGGAAATAACAGCTACAGGTGACAAATATGGCCGATATTAACGAATCTCCATTATGGGAAGACGGCATTGAACTGATTGGCAGGACTGAGCGCGTATCGGGCGGTCAGGATGGCGTGGCTAACCGCCCGTTAAAGAAACTGGCAAACCGCACGCGTTATCTAAAAGAGCGATTTGATGAAACCGATGCCGATATTTCATCAAAGGTGGAAGCGGTTAAAACCTTTGATGAGGGGGCGACGCTTAATTCTCCACGCGATGAAATTCTGTACGGGAATTATCGACTTGTCTGGACGGGGTGGTTCCCTAAAGACGTCCCGGCGGCGTCGACGCCCTTCAATACCGGCGGTATCGGTGCCGGTGCCTGGGCATATACTTCTGATGCCGTAATCCGTGACAACCTCAATGCCGTTGACGGTCTGGCAATGGTGGGTCAGTGCCCGGATATTAATCGGCTGAGAATGATTAAATTTGATGCGGTCGGGAAACAGATTTTTCTTAAAGAACATACTGCCGGGCAGGGGATGGGCGGCGGTACCTGGTACTGTCATTCCATTACTAACGACAATAATTATGTGGACGATAACGGGTGTCAGATTATTAATAATCACGGTCAGGTCATCCGCCGGAAAGATTTGAAAGAATTAACGTCTAGTTACTTCGGTCTTCAGGCTGGAGACGTGATTGATTCGGTTCTTGATAATATGTACAAGGCTTCGCGCACATTTAATATCTATGAGGCAAGGATAGAAAATCCAGGATTTGATAAGGGTTACGTGCTGACTGGAGGTAAAAGATACTACTGTGGCGACAAGCCTTTTTACATCCTGTCCTACTCGGTTGGAACCTTGAGAGGGCCAAATATATGGCATACCGGGGATAATGTCGGTATCACCTTTTCCAGATTTAAGAAGGACGGCACGTCTGAGCAAGCCTGGTCTGGTGGTGGTATTCGTGGATTCCGTTTTTGGGGGGCGTCCGCTTATCTGGTTCAGGGGAACAACGGCACAGAAGCTACCTGCGTTCGACTTTCTGACATGTGGAACGGTGAGGCCTGCGATTTGTGGGTTACCGGGTATGCGGGCAATACTAATGGTGCTGCGGTATCTCTGTATAACGAGTTGGCGTGGACGGAAGGCGCCCGCGTTGAAAATGTCATGGTTCGCCAGTCATTACGTGGCATTACATTTTTGAGGAAGCGTGGAACTACGGCTACAGATAGTTTCTTTAGGCCTGTTGTCGATATGTCATTTAACGCTGGTGTTTCTGGGAAATCAACACAAGAAATGGTTGTTGGTGATGGAACGTTAGAGGGGAAGTGTCTTGTATACGGCCACGACATTAAGCTGACCCAATGGATGAGCGCCGGGTCATGGCACGATATAGTCAGACTTGAGGACTATAGTATTATCGCTGAAACCGGTATTATTAAAATCGTGGCTGATGGGTACGGAATATCAAAAAACACTGTTCCAACGACTGAGGTTGTCCACTCTATAAACGTCCGCGGACTTAATGCCAGGTTCAGGAGTAGAGTGGAAAACTGGTCAAATCAGGCCGGTGGTTGGGGTCTTGATTTTCTAAATATTATTTTTCAGTCCAGTATGCACACTAACGCTATGGCATTTTATGAGTCTGATTTTGATGCGCTGCCAACCATTAACCCTGTTGGGATGAAAATACGATTCAACGGGGTATTCACTGTTGCTGAACGTCAGGCAGGAAAGACTTATACCCTGAATGGGTTAATTCCGGGAATGACGCTTAAAGTAAAACTTACATCCCGTGAAGGCGATGATATCTATGCGGTATCAGTCCAGGAATGGAGGGTTTTCGTTAGATCAACCGACCTCCCATGCATTGTTGTGCCAATGTCAGGAGGTGCAAATATCACAACCACTGATGGACTTGCGCTGGTTACTGCTGGCGGTCAGCAGGCAACATTCCTGAAAACAGTGAACCCAACGCAGGCAAGGAATTTCATCGGTCAGAACTATGGTCTTACTTTGAAAAATATTAATGACGACAACGGTATAGCATATTCCTTAAACTCTGGCCGAAAAATTAGATTTATTTTGCCTGCTAACCCGGGTGCAACTACAACCACTCCTTATTCCGTTGAGATAGAGGTGCTTTAAATGGCGAAGGTAAATCTGGAAAAAATCATTCCGGTATTTGCGTTGCGAATTGCAAATGTTGGTGAGGTCAGGGATGGACAATGCACTTTAACGATAGAGAGTGGACAGGACGTATCCGACCCGGTAGTCGTGACCGAAGAGTATATACAGAAATACGCCCCTCAGCCTGGCGGTTATTACATCATGTGCTCAAATGGGGTCGGGTTGTATTCCAGTTAGCGATCACTTGCCAGAGAAGGAATAATTGTGGACGGTAAAAAGTTTTACTCATTGATTACCACCGCCGGGCTGGAAAGACTGGCAGACGCTGCCGTCTCAGGTGAGCCAGTCGGTTTTGCACTGATGGCCGTAGGGGACGGTAACGGACAACTTCCCGTACCTTACCGGGAGCAATCTGGCCTTGTCAGCGAAGTGTATCGCTCGGCGCTTAACGGGATGAAAATTACCGATGCCGCCGCGAATGTGATAGAAGCGGAAATGCTGATCCCCCCGCAGGTCGGCGGATTTACCATGCGTGAGGCGGCATTGTACGACGAAGACGGTGTTTGTCTCGCCGTGGCGAATATGCCGGAAACCTATAAACCGTTGCTTGCTGAGGGTTCCGGGCGATTCAGCGTTATCCGTATTCAGCTTGCTGTTGCCAGTACGGCAGATGTTCAGTTACTGAATGACCCCGGCGTCGTCGTGGCGACCGTTGAAGATGTGATTAAGGTCGGCAGTGAGACTCGTGATTACACCGACAATCAGTTGAGTGAGCACGCGAAGTCACGAAATCACCCGGATGCCACGCTGAAAGAAAAAGGATTTACCCGGCTGAGTAACGCCATTAACAGTGACAGCGAAGAACTGGCAGCTACGCCAAAAGCCATCAAAGCGGCTATCGCTTCGGCGGTGCGCAGTGCCTGGGAGCTGGATAACCCGGTCGGCACCACCCGATTTTTCAGTCAGAATCTGGATCCGAATGAGCGATGGCCCTGGTCGCAATGGGTGTACACCGGCGAAAATAAATCAATTCGCGTCGGCAAGGCTGATGGCTCGGATGTAGGGCAGACCGGCGGCAGCGATACCGTCACGCTCCAGAAGGCCAACCTGCCCGCCGCTCAGATTGATGTGAGCGGCGAAACCAGTGAGCAGCAAGAGCAGAAGCTGAAAACCACGCGCGGCGGTGTTCACAATCATGGTGGTGTAGCCGGTAAAGATGACCCGTGGGAAATCGGCGGTGATGTGCGTCAGCTCTTTAACCCAAAAGAACTGGGTGTGACAGATGATGCCGGAGAGCACGACCACGAAGTCACGGTACCGCCGCACAAACACTCGACCAGCGGCAAAACGGCAAATCTCGGCGAGGGTAAATCGTTCAGCGTGGTGGAAGCCCACACCCTGCTGATGTGCTGGAGCCGCGTCGCCTGAATCGCCAGAAAAATCCCTGACCAAATCAGCCCCGGAATGGGGCTTTTTTCTGTCTGCGGTTGTGCCATTGACGGTACAACGGCCATCAACGGCTTGCGGTGAATGATTTCCCTACCATGGGTGAACCCCTAAACAGGAGATTCATTCATGGCGCAAGACTATCACCACGGTGTGCGTGTCGTTGAAGTTAACGACGGCACCCGCTCTATCACGACGGTGAGCACGGCGATTGTGGGCATGGTATGCACCGGCGATGATGCCGATGCCTCTGTGTTCCCGCTCAATAAGCCGGTTCTGCTTACCGATGTACTGACCGCCAGCGGCAAAGCAGGCGAGTCCGGCACGCTGGCCCGCTCACTGGACGCCATCGCCGACCAGGCAAAACCCGTCACCGTTGTGGTGCGTGTTGCCCAGGGCGAAACGGAAGCGGAAACCACCTCCAATATTATCGGAGGTGTAACCGCTGACGGTAAGAAAACGGGCATCAAAGCGCTGCTTTCGGCGCAGTCGCAGCTGGGCGTGAAGCCGCGCATTCTTGGCGTGCCGGGCCATGACACGCAGGCTGTTTCCTCTGAACTGTTAAGCGTGGCGCAGAGCCTGCGCGGCTTTGCGTACCTGTCTGCCTACGGTTGTAAAACCGTGGAAGAAGCGATTGCCTACCGCGAAAATTTCAGTCAGCGAGAAGGGATGTTGATCTGGCCTGATTTCATCAACTTTGACACGGTGCTGCAGGCGGATGCGACCGCTTACGCCACTGCCCGCGCGCTGGGTCTGCGTGCAAAAATCGATGAGCAGACCGGCTGGCACAAAACCCTGTCTAACGTGGGCGTCAACGGCGTAACCGGCTTGTCTGCGGATGTGTTCTGGGATCTGCAGGACCCGGCAACCGATGCCGGACTGCTGAACCAGAACGACGTCACCACCTTGATCCGCAAGGATGGTTTCCGCTTCTGGGGTTCCCGCTGCCTCAGCGATGACCCGTTATTCCAGTTTGAAAACTACACCCGTACCGCGCAGGTACTGGCAGACACCATGGCGGAGGCGCATATGTGGGCGGTGGACATGCCGCTTAACCCTTCGCTGGCTCGAGATATTATCGAAGGTATCCGCGCCAAAATGCGCAGCCTGGTAAATCAGGGCTACCTCATCGGCGGTGATTGCTGGATTGATGACAGTGTGAACGACAAAGACACGCTGAAAGCCGGGAAACTCTGGATCGACTACGACTATACGCCAGTGCCGCCACTGGAAAACCTGATGCTGCGCCAGCGCATCACTGACCGTTACCTGGTGGATTTCACCACCCGCGTAAGTGCATAAGGGGGACCCATGGCCTTACCACGCAAGTTAAAACACCTGAATATTTTTAACGCCGGTAACAACTGGATGGGCATTGCAGAATCCGTCACCCTCCCGAAATTCACCCGCAAGTTAGAAAACTACCGCGGCGGCGGCATGCCTGGTTCAGTCGGTATTGATCTGGGGCTGGATGATGGCGCGCTGGATACGGAAATGACCATCGGCGGTACTGAGGCGCTTCTGTTTAAACAGATGGGTAAAGCCACGGTGGACGGCGTGCAGCTGCGCTTTACCGGGTCTATTCAGCGCGACGACACCGGCGAAGTGCAGGCCGTTGAGCTGGTCGTCCGTGGGCGCCACAAAGAGGTGGATTCCGGCGAGTGGAAAACCGGCGAGAGCAATTCCACCAAAGTCAGCAGCGTTAACTGTTACGCGAAGCTGACCATTAACGGTGAAGTGCTCTATGAGGTCGATGCGATCAACATGATTGAAGTTGTTGATGGTGTTGACCTGATGGAAGAACACCGTAACGCCATTGGTCTGTAATTTTTTTCTGGCGCGCGAGGTCGCGCCAGCCAACCCATAACAGGAAAAGAGCATGAGTGAGAAAACAGAAGCAACGGTGAAACTGGATAGCCCGATTAAGCGCGGTGATACCACGATTACGGAAATTGTGCTGCGTAAGCCGCAATCCGGCGCGCTGCGCGGTACGCGACTGCAGGCGGTGATGGAGATGGACGTGGCCTCTATGATGACCGTGATCCCCCGCATCTCCACACCAACGCTGACCCCGCAGGAAATGGCGGACCTCGACCCGGCAGACCTGGCCGCGATGTCTGTCGAGGTGGTCCTTTTTTTGTTGCCGAAGTCGGCACTTTCCGATTTGCCGACAGCCTGACGGTAGATGACCTGGTGGCGGATATCGCCACGATCTTTCACTGGCCGCCGTCCGTCACTGACGTTATGCCGCTGACGGAAGTGCTGGAGTGGCGGCACAGAGCGATAATGCGTAGCGGGGCCAGCGATGAGTGATAAAAACCTGCGCCTGCAGGTGGTTCTGAATGCGGTTGATAAAATCACCCGCCCTTTAAAAAATGCGCTGGCTGGCTCGAAGGAGCTGGCCTCCGGCATCCGGCAGACCCGTGATCAGCTTAAACGGCTTAACGACGCGGGGAGCCAGTTAAAATCTTTTGATCAACTCTCACAGAGTCTGAACCGGACCAGCAACGAGCTGGACCAGGCGCGGCTGCGTGCGCAGATGATGACGCGCGAGCTGGCAGCGCTCGAATCCCCCACGAAAAAACAGACGCAGGCGCTTGAGGCGCAATGGCGCGCCGTATCACGCCTGGAACAAAAGCAGGGGCAGGAAACGCGGCAGATGGCTGCAGCCAGGGCGGAGCTGTACCGCCTTGGCATCTCTGCGGGCGGTGGCGCCCGTGAAACGGCCCGAATTACCCGCGAAACGGATCGCTATAACCAGCAGCTGGCAGAGCAGGAGCGGCGCTTGCGGGACGTGGGCGAGCGCCAGCGTAAGCTGAATGCGATCAGGGCCAAAGCTGACAAGATGCGCGACTTGCGTAACAGCCTGGCGGGGAACGGTGCCGGGATGATGGCGGCCGGGGTGACAACGGGCGCAACTCTGCTGGCGCCTATTCGCGCCTACTCGGAATCAGAGAACGCCGCTAACCAGCTGGCAGGCTCAATGATGGGACCGGGCGGAAAGGTGGCGCCTGAGTTCCTGAAGCTGAACAAGCTGGCGATTGCCCTGGGGGACCGGTTGCCCGGTACCACGGCAGATTTTCAGAACATGATGACCATGTTACGCCGTCAGGGGATGTCAGCGCAGGTTATCCTGGGCGGGCTGGGTGAGTCGGCGGCTTACCTTGGCGTGCAGCTGCAAATGGCGCCGACGGAGGCGGCAGAGTTTGCCGCAAAATTGCAGGACGCCACGCAGACCACCGAAAAAGACATGATGAGCCTGATGGATCTTATCCAGCGTGGTTTTTATGCGGGCGTAGACCCCGGGAATATGCTGCAGGGTTTTTCAAAAATTAGTAGCGCGATGAGTATCCTAAATAAAAAAGGGATAGATGCAGCTAAAACCTTTGCCCCACTGCTGGTTATGGCCGACCAGGCAAGTATGGCCGGGGAGTCTGCTGGGAATGCGTATCGGAAAATATTCCAGGCTGCCCTGGATGCAAAGAAAATTAAAGCTGTTAATGATGATCTAAAAGGGACCGGCATTAAGTTTAATTTTTCTGATGGTAAGGGAGGATTTGGTGGGCTGGAAAATATGTATGTCCAGCTAAGTAAGCTGAGCAAACTTACTCCCGAGAGGCAGATGGCAACAAAAAAAGACCTGTTTGGCAATGATTCAGAAACGCTGCAGGCGTTGGATATCATGATCCAAAAAGGTATTGATGGTTATCGTGAAACAGTAGCGAAGCTGGAGAACCAGGCTACCCTGCGCGAGCGCGTCGATGCATCGCTTAATACCCTGGGCAACAAATGGGAAGCCGCTGGCGGCTCCTTTACCAACGCCATGGCGAGCATCGGTGAAACCGTCGCGCCGGTGCTGAAAAATATTGCGGACTGGCTGGGTAATCTGGCGTCCGCGCTGGATGGTTTTGTGAAGCGTCATCCGCAACTGACGGCGGCGCTATTTAAAATTGCGGCCGTGTTTGCCGTGGTAGCTACCGCAGCGGGTGTGGTGTCACTGGCCCTTGCATCCATTTTGGGACCTATGGCGATAGTGCGGGTAAGCGCTGGCATTCTCCAGCTTAAATTTGCTTCTGCGTTTGGTCTGGTCACAAGAGTAATTGGCGGCGCAGGCCAGGCGGTCATCTGGTTAGGCCGGTTGATGATGGCTAACCCCATTCTGGCGATAGTTGGCCTGATTGCGATGGGAGCCATCTATATCTGGCAGAACTGGGAAACGCTGGGGCCGAAGTTTAAAGCACTGTGGGATGCCATCACGTCAGGGGTGTCAGTAGCCTGGGCTGTGATTAAGCAGACCATAAGCAGCAAATGGGATGAAATTCTGAGTGATGTTGCCGCGCTGCCCGCAAAATTTAAAGCGGTGGGCGGGGCGATCATTGACGGCATCCTGAGCGGTATCAATGAGAAATGGGAAACGCTTAAGAGCAAGCTGGCATCGGTCAAAAGCTACCTGCCGGACTGGATGACCGGCGGCGATAATTCGCAGGGCGCCTCACCGCAGAAAAAGACCCCAGGATTTTTCGCGGGGATGTATGACAGCGGTGGTTATATTCCACGTGGACAGGTGGGTATTGCTGGCGAGAATGGCCCGGAGCTGATTAACGGTCCGGCCTATGTGACCAGCCGCAGGAGAACGGCCGCGCTGGCGTCCGTAGTCGCCGGAATGATGGGGGGAGCAATGCCAGCAGAGGCCGCCCCGCTTCATCCCATGAGTCTGCCGGCAGCTTCATACCGTCCTGTAACTGATAAGCCAGCAGCCAGCCAGCCTGTATTCCAGTTTGAAACCCATGCGCAAATTATTATCCAGGCTCTGCCCGGTCAGAGTGCGCAGGATATTGCGCAGGAAGTTGCACGGCAGCTTGATGCGCGCGAGCGACGCATGAAGGCGAAGGCCCGCAGCAATTTCAGTGATCAAGGGGGGTACGATTCATGATGATGGTCCTGGGCTTGTTTGTGTTTCAGTTACGCACGGTGCCTTATCAGCAACTGCAGTATCAGCGGAACTGGCGCCATGTGACCAACAACCGCGTTAATCGCCGTCCGACAACGCAATTTTTGGGGCCAGATAACGATCAGCTGACGCTCTCCGGCGTCCTCATGCCGGAAGTGACCGGCGGCCGGTTGTCGGTGCTGGCGCTGGAGCTGATGGCAGAGCAGGGGAAGGCGTGGCCGTTGATCGAGGGTGGTGGGACTATCTACGGCATGTATGTGATTGAGAGCCTTAACCAGACGAAAACGGAATTTTTCGCCAGTGGAGAAGCCAGGAAAATAGAGTTTTCGTTGGGGCTTAAACGGGTGGATGAGTCCCTGTCTGAAATGTTCGGCAGTCTGAGTGATCAGCTTAGCAGTCTGCAGGATTCTGCCGCCGCCGCAGTAGGGAACATCAGATCCACGGTAGGAGGGTTGCTGCAGTGAGCGAGATGGCTGATTTACTCAACCTCGGAAGCAAGACCCCGGCCTTTCGGATCGTGATTGAAGGCAAAGATGTCACGCAGACGCTGGATAAACGTCTGCTGGGTATGACACTGACCGACAACCGCGGATTTGAAGCTGACCAGCTTGATCTGGAGCTGGACGACGCCGACGGCCTGGTAATTATGCCGCGTCGTGGCGCAGTGATTTCTTTGGCGCTGGGATGGAAAGGCGAGCCGCTGTACTCAAAAGGTAAGTTTACCGTTGACGAAATAGAGCATAGCGGCAGCCCGGACAGGCTGACAATCCGTGCCCGTAGTGCTGATTTCAGGGAAACGCTGAATGTCCGGCGTGAGAAGTCCTGGCACAAAACGACGGTGGGCGATGTGGTGAAAGACATTGCCGCACGGCACAACCTTAAAGTTGCTATAGGAAATGATGTTGCTGCGATGGCGCTGGATCACCTGGACCAGACCAACGAAAGCGACGCCAGCTTTTTAATGAAGCTGGCGCGGCAGTATGGCGCGATTGCCTCAGTCAAGGACGGTAATCTGCTATTTATCCGGCAGGGGCAGGGGAAAACAGCAAGTGGTAAACCGTTGCCGGTCATCACTATTACCCGTAAGGACGGAGACAGTCACCGGTTTAACCTGGCTGACAGGGGAGCATATACGGGTGTTATCGCTCACTGGCTGCATACCCGGGAACCGGAAAAGAAAGAAACTGCAAAGGTGAAGCGCCGCCGGAGGACGACAAAACCCAAAGAGCCGGAAGCAAAGCAGGGGGATTACCTGGTCGGAACGGATGAGAATGTGCTGGTTCTGAACCGTACCTATGCGAACCGCAGTAATGCAGAACGGGCAGCAAAAATGAACTGGGAGCGGCTGCAGCGCGGCGTGGCGACATTTTCTCTCCAGCTGGCAGAAGGCCGCGCGGATCTGTATACAGAAATGCCCGTTAAGGTCAGCGGTTTTAAACAGCCCATTGATGATGCGGAATGGACCATCACAACGTTAACGCACACGGTCAACCCGGATAGCGGATTTACGACCAGCATCGAACTGGAAGTGAAGATTGATGATTTAGAAATGAGCTGATTAGGTTCACAAAATGGAAGTTATGTGTATCATTATGTGATTGAAATGTGCAGGGCGGGAGATAAATGTAATGATGAATTGTCCAAAGTGCGGCCACGCGGCGCATACGCGGAGTAGCTTTCGGGTAACGGATCAGACAAAAGAGCGTTACTGTCAGTGCCAGAACATTAATTGCGGAACCACCTTCATCACTCATGAAACCGTAGTGCGATACATCATGACACCTGGAGTTATTGATAATGCCCCGCCGCACCCCACTGACGCCGGGCAGGGGCATATGAACTTTTAACGTAACAAAAGTTTATTGCAGAGGTTCAATCAAACTGGTTCTGTAAGCGCGTGCCTTTTCGTTTTCCATGGAGCCAGTTTTTTTACATTCAACTCCACCGCCATTAATCCTAAAACCTTGGTCATGGGAAACATTTAACAGAGTGATTTTTTTAATCGTCTCTGGCTTCCATTTGTTCATAAAGTAATCATTGCAAATGCCGCTGAAAAGTGATTCAGCGGCATCTATCAATAATTTTGGTTTGCTGTATTTAATGGTTAGCTCGCCATTGTCCAGGCTGTGCGATCTTGTATCGTAAACAGCAATGAGATTCTCAATAGAGTCTGGGATTTTGTCTGCGAAGGCGCTTTGAGATGCGACAAGTAGCAAGGCCAAAAGAGGTTTTTTCATACGAGTCTGTCCTTAAAAAGTATGAGTACGTGAAAAACCTGCTGCCATTTTGCTGCCAATGGCGTTTCTGATATGAAAAAGCCACCTCGCGAGAAGTGGCTTACTATATGATTTTAAAGCTAAAATTTGGTGGCCCCTGTTGGGTTTGAACCAACGACCAAGCGATTATGAGTCGCCTGCTCTAACCACTGAGCTAAGGGGCCGTGGCGAGGGATTATAAAGTAACTGGCGATTGCAATCCAGCGTAAAGCGCGCAGCTGCTGTTTTTATAAACAATGCATTTTCAATCCTTTATAATCATGTTTTAGCCATACAGCCGGAGAAAACATGATTAGCGATATCCTTGCGCCGGGCCTGCGCGTTGTCTTTTGCGGTATCAACCCGGGGAAGTCCTCCGCCCATACCGGCTTTCATTTTGCCCATCCTGGCAATCGCTTCTGGAAGGTCATCCATCAGGCCGGGTTCACCGATCGGCAGCTCAGGCCGGAAGAGGAGCTGCAGCTGCTGGATACGCGCTGCGGCATCACCATGCTGGTAGAGCGTCCGACGGTGCAGGCCAGCGAGGTCGCCTTGCAGGAGTTACGCAGCGGCGGCCGTGAGCTGGTGCGGAAGATTGAGGAGTATCAGCCGCAGGCGCTGGCGGTGCTCGGCAAGCAGGCCTTCGAGCTGGCCTTTAACCAGCGCGGCGCGAAGTGGGGGAAACAGGCCATGACCATCGGGACGACCCAAGTGTGGGTGCTGCCTAATCCCAGCGGCTTAAACCGGGCGACGCTCGATAAGCTGGTGGCGGCCTATCGTGAACTGGACGATGCCCTGGCAACCCGCGGCCAGTAGCGGAGAGAGGCGACTTTCCCGGGATGGCCACCTGAACGCCATAAAAAAAGCTCCCCGCAGGGAGCTTTTTAACAGGCTGTAGACGATGCCCCGCGACGATTAATCGTCGAGGAAGCTACGCAGCACTTCAGAACGGCTCGGGTGGCGCAGTTTACGCAGCGCCTTCGCTTCGATCTGACGGATACGTTCGCGGGTAACGTCGAACTGTTTACCCACTTCTTCCAGCGTGTGGTCGGTGTTCATGTCGATACCGAAACGCATACGCAGCACTTTCGCTTCACGAGCGGTGAGGCCGGCCAGCACGTCATGCGTTGCCGCGCGCAGGCTCTCGGTGGTCGCAGAATCCAGCGGCAGCTCGAGGGTGGTATCCTCGATGAAATCCCCCAGATGCGAATCTTCATCGTCGCCGATCGGCGTTTCCATGGAGATAGGCTCTTTGGCGATCTTCAGCACTTTACGGATTTTGTCTTCCGGCATCAGCATACGCTCAGCCAGCTCTTCCGGGGTCGGTTCACGGCCCATCTCCTGCAGCATCTGACGGGAGATACGGTTGAGCTTGTTGATAGTCTCAATCATATGCACCGGAATACGGATGGTGCGCGCCTGATCCGCGATAGAGCGGGTGATGGCCTGACGGATCCACCAGGTGGCGTAGGTCGAGAACTTGTAGCCGCGACGGTATTCGAACTTATCGACCGCTTTCATCAGACCGATGTTGCCTTCCTGAATCAGGTCGAGGAACTGCAGACCGCGGTTGGTGTATTTCTTGGCGATAGAGATAACCAGACGCAGGTTCGCTTCAACCATCTCTTTCTTCGCACGACGGGCTTTCGCTTCGCCGATGGACATGCGACGGTTGATATCTTTAACCTGCTCGATGGTCAGGCCGGTCTCTTCTTCAATCTGCTGCAGTTTCTGCAGGCCGCGCTGCACATCTTCTTTCACTTCCAGCAGCTTCTCAGACCACGGCTTGTTCATTGCCACCGCGGCGTTGAACCAGGTTTCGCTGGTTTCGTTGCCGGTGAACAGGGTGATGAAGTTTTTCTTCGGCATTTTGCACTGCTCAACGCACAGCTTCATGATGATACGTTCCTGAGTACGAACGCGATCCATCATGCTGCGCATGCTGTTGACCAGGTAATCGAACTGCTTCGGCACCAGGCGGAACTGCTTGAAGACTTCAGACAGCTTCAGGATCTCTTCCTGGGCGGCGGCATGGCTACGACCTTTGGCTTTGATGGTGTCGCGCGTCAGCTCGTACTGGGTACGCAGCTCGGCGAATTTCTCACGGGCCAGCTCTGGGTCGATGCTGTTGTCGTCATCGCTGTTGTCGTCGGCGTCTTCATCTTCGTCTTCGTCTTCGTCGTCATCCATCTCTTCCTGAGACAGCTCGGAGCCAACGTGGGTGGCGGTTGGCGCCATATCTTCTTCGGCGTTCGGATCGACGAAACCGGTGATCAGATCGGACAGACGGGCTTCTTCCGCTTCAACGCGGTCGTACTGCTCAAGCAGGTAGGTGATCGCTTCCGGATATTCGGCAACGGAGCACTGCACCTGATTGATGCCGTCTTCGATGCGTTTGGCGATGTCAATTTCGCCTTCACGGGTCAGCAGCTCTACGGTACCCATTTCACGCATGTACATACGCACCGGGTCGGTCGTGCGCCCGATTTCGGATTCCACGCTGGAGAGCACCTGCGCGGCGGCTTCGGCAGCATCTTCATCCGCGGTGTTTTCGGCAAGCATCAGATCATCGGCATCCGGTGCTTCTTCCATCACCTGAATACCCATGTCGTTGATCATTTGGATGATGTCTTCGATCTGATCGGAATCGACGATATCTTCCGGCAGATGGTCATTGACCTCGGCATAGGTCAGATAGCCTTGCTCCTTACCACGTTGGACAAGAAGCTTCAGCTGTGACTGCGGGTTTTGCTCCATAAGACGGTATCCACACTTAATTCGTTTGATTGGTGTCGGCAGACGGGCTGTCGACATTTAAAGCGAGGGCGTACTTATATTATTGCCGCTGCGCCTCTGCGCGGCTGTCGGGGGCTTCCCGATCGATACTCGGCACTTAAGCCGTTAAATACTTTTCCTTCACGTTGTTCTGCGTTTTCTTACTGCTTTGATACAACGTGAAGGATATTGTCTGTCATTTATTTTTTCGCCAGCTCCTGGCTGATGGTCCAGAGCTCCCGGCGTTCTTCACTGCTTAAACCGTGTGTGCGATCGCGAGCTATCAACTCTTCCTGTCGCAGTTCCAGCAGTGAATCAAACATATGGTTGAGCGAGTCGGTGAAGGTTTGTTCAGCGATGTCTTTATCTGCTATATCGTCCCACATCGACAGTTTTTCAAGGGTTGCCGCCTCTTTTGTGCCGCGATATTGCTCTAAAAGTTGCCCGGTTGTCAGACCAGGCTGCGCCAGACAGCTCTTCACCAGTTCGCTGAACAGGCTCAGTCCCGGCATTTTGCGCGAGTCCAGTCCCTCCAGCGGCGGGACTAACGGCGCCAGATCCGGGTTTTGCACCAGCAGTCCTATCAGTATACGCATGGTCGTGCGTTTTAGCTGCGGTGCGGGACGCGGCGCGCCATTTTCCGCCTGTTTTGGCATTAATCGTTCAAGCTGCGCGTCATCTAAAATGCCCAGCTTATTGCCCAACTCCTGACGCAAATAGATGCGCAGCGTTTCGCCCGGGACCTGGGTTATCAGCGGCAGCGCCAGCGTGCTCAGCTGCGCGCGCCCGTCCGGAGTACTCAGATCGACCTGCGGCAGCAGGCTGTTAAACAAGAACGTGGAGAGCGGCTGAGCCTGCTCCATCCGCGCCTCGAACGCCGCTTTGCCCTCTTTACGCACCAGCGTATCCGGGTCTTCGCCGTCAGGCAGAAACATAAAGCGTAGCTGGCGACCATCGGTCATGTACGGCAGCGCCGTCTCCAGCGCGCGCCAGGCGGCATCGCGGCCGGCCCGGTCGCCGTCGTAGCAGCAGATGACGTTATTCGTCACCCGGAACAGCAGCTGGATATGGTCGGCCGTGGTCGAGGTACCCAGCGAGGCCACGGCATAATTAATGTCGTACTGCGCCAGCGCCACGACGTCCATATACCCTTCGACAACCAGCAAACGCGGTGGTTCGGGGTTATCCTGCTGCGCTTCATACAGGCCATACAGCTGGCGGCCTTTATGGAATATGTCGGTTTCCGGGGAGTTCAGATACTTCGGCAGGGCATCGCCCAGCACCCGTCCGCCAAACCCAATCACCCGGCCTCGCTTATCGCGGATGGGGAACATCACCCGTTCGCGGAAGCGGTCGTAACTGCGTCCCTGATCGTTGGTGACCAGCATGCCGGCATCAATAAGCGACTGGCGGTTTTCCTGATTGCCGCCAAACCGTTTTAAAACGTTATCCCAACCTGGGGGAGCATAGCCGATGGCAAAGCGCGTAATCACCTCGCTGCTTAACCCCCGTTTCGCCAGGTACTGGCGCGCAGGATCGGCGGCGGGCTGCATCAGAGACTGTTGATAAAACGCATTCAGACCATCCAGTAACTGGTAGAGGTTCTGCCGTTGATGGCGCTCTATCTGGCTGGGTCCGTTGCCTGCTTCATAAGGCACTTCGAGGTTGTGCATGGCGGCCAGCTCTTCGACCGTTTCCACGAACTCGAGCTTGTCGTAGTTCATCAGGAAGTCGATAGCATTGCCGTGCGCCCCGCAGCCGAAGCAGTGGTAAAACTGTTTTTCACCGTTGACGGTGAAAGAGGGGGTTTTTTCGTTATGGAACGGACAGCACGCGTGAAAATTTTTGCCCTGCTTTTTCAGCTTTACCCGCGCATCGATCAGATCGACGATGTCGGTTCTGGCAAGCAGATCGCTAATAAATACACGTGGAATTCGTCCAGCCATAAGCCCCGTTATTTCTGATGACTATAAACGAAAATAAGCCGCGCATTCCTTTCGGAAGCACGGCCTTACAACTACAACTCGGTCTGAATTGAGAGCGTCGCTCTCAACAGATTAGTACAGACGAGTACGGCGTGCGTTTTCGCGAGCCAGTTTCTTC
>OJXD01000039.1_pt1 | contig 36642 bp, 36 predicted proteins | sample 1600601 | NCBI WGS metagenome assembly OJXD01 (sample SAMN04436646, study PRJEB24849) | human gut metagenome | biome: human gut; feature: NICU; material: stool | host: Homo sapiens | place: USA: Saint Louis, MO | collected 2010-04-01
GCCAGCCGCCAGCGCCGCCTGGTTTGCCGACAGGTTGGCCATCCAGAACGGGTTCATAATGCCGGTAACAATCAGCGAGCCGTGGATACCGGCGAACCAGAAAATCTGGCACATCAGAACAGAGAGCAAAATCGCCGGCAGCGAGTCGGAGGCGGAAACCAGCGGCTCCAGCAGATGCATGATCGCCTGCGGCAGGATCATCCCGGTCTGCGCTTCGATAAACAGATTCAGCGGATGCAGAGTCGCAATAACCACCAGCACCGGGATCAGGATTTCAAACGAACGGGCGACGCCGGTGGGGACCTCTTTCGGCAGACGAATCGTAATGTTGTTTTGCTTCAGCCACGCGTAAACGCGGGTGGAGTAGATGGCGGTGATCAGCGCGGTGAAAATGCCCTGACCGGACAGATACTGAGTGGAAATTTTGCCATCGGCATAGGGTGCGGCGACCAGCAGGAAAGCCATAAACGCCAGCAGACCGGACATCACCGGATCGAGCTGAAACTGACGACCGAGGCTGGCGCCAATGCCGACCGAGATAAAGAAGGTCATCACGCCCATGCTGAGGTTAAACGGCAGCATCAGCTGTTCGCGGTAGTGCTGGGAGAAATCAAGCCAGCCGCGGGCAAAGCCGTTGGTGGTATCGGGTGAAAACGGCGGAAAGATAAATACCAGCATGAAAGAGCCGATGATCATAAACGGCAAGGCGGCAGTGAAGCCATCGCGGATAGCGATAACGTATTTCTGCTGCCCAAGGCGTCCTGCCAGCGGAGTAATAGATTGCTCGATCACGGCAATCATGGACTGATACAGAGAACTCATTTCAACACCTCTCAGTGCGCCGCTGGGATCAGCGACAGAGCATAATTCAGGACGTTGTCTCCCCGCTGCATACCGTAGTCCATCGTATCGATGGGCTGAACGGGAATGTTCAGGGAAGCCGCTTTGTCAGACAGGGTTTTCAACATGTATTTCACCTGGGGGCCAAGCAACACCACCTGATACTGCGGAAACTGCATGTCAAATTCGGAAACGCCATAGGCGTCAATCTGCACCGGCAGGTCACGTTCATTCGCCGCCTCAACCATCTTTCTGACCAGCAGACTGGTGGACATCCCGGCAGAGCAGCACAGCATAATCTTGTACATCGACGACCATCCTCAAAATGTAAAAAGTTATTGCGTGGGTGATTTGATATCAGACGGAAACCGGTTTCCATTTATAAAAAGCAGAACTGTGATAGTGGTCAAGATCTCCTGCTTATAGGGCGGATTTATTGGATTTCGCTCACATTATTCTGTCGATTTGGCGATGTTTTGCGCTGAAATGGAAAATCGGTTTCCAAACAAATGGCGAAATGGATATACTGCGCTGGTCATAATTGAAGCGATTCAGGTTTACAGGATTTTGGCGGGACGCGGCGCCCGCGCAGGGGAAAATGATGTCGACAATCAATGATGTTTCACGACTTGCCGGGGTTTCCAAAGCCACGGTGTCGCGAGTGTTGAGCGGCTCACGTGGCGTGAAGGAAGCCAGTCGTCAGGCGGTGCTGCAGGCGGCGGAAGCGCTCAATTACCGGCCAAACATGATAGCCCAGTCGTTACTCAGCCAGTCCACCGGCTGCATCGGCGTCATCTGCGCCCAGGACAACATCAATCAAACCACCAGCTATCTCTACGCCCTGGAAAAACAGCTCAGCCAGCACCAGAAACACCTGCTGCTGCGCTTCGCCAACACCAGCCACGGCGTGATGAACTCTCTGGAGGAGTTGACCTGCGGGCTGTGCGATAACGTGCTGATCATCGGCGCGCGTTTTCCTCTGAATATTAACCGCCCGGACGTGGTGCTGGTGGACTGCCTCGATAGCGAAGGCGACAACAGTATTCAGTTCGATCATGCTTTCGCCGCCGAAACCGCCTGTCACTATCTGATTAGCCAGGGGAGACGGCAGATTGCGCTGATTCATCCGCAGAGCAGCGGCTTTGCCGACCAGGTGCTGCTGGGCTACAAGCACGCGCTGGAAAAAAACTTTTTGCCGTTTAATCGCAACCTGGTGTTTCTGGATAACACCTCGCCGTCGGTGGCGGTGCAGGAGCTGGTCAATAACGCCACGACGCTGAACTTTAACGCGCTGCTGGTGAGCGATGAACAGCAGGCGCAGCGCGTGGTGCCGCAGCTGCAGGCGTTTAACCGCGCCGTTCCGCAAAATGTCATGGTGTTTAGCCTCGCCGGATCGTTACAGCTGCCCGGTATCCCGACTATCCCGGCGATTGAATATTCCATGGACGCGATGGCGTCGCGGATCGTCAACTGGCTGACCGAGAAAACGGACAACCCGGGCGGCAGCCCGCTGCGCGGCGATTTAATTATTCCGAAGCACTAAACGCTGCTCTTGCCCTGACCCGCCGCCGTTGGCTGCGGGTTTTTTGCTGGCTGGTTTTTGTCGTATCCCTCACATTATAAATAAAACTCATATCTGACGCCGGATTTTCGAACCGGACAGCCTGCGTGACCTGCCTTAAGTTGAGTACGAAAGTTCCACTCAAAAAACACTAACCAGAACATTCGTACCGCCTGCTTGAGGAAGTCACCCTATGAATCACACGAACGTTGTCGATGTGAAAGCGTGGATAGATACCCGCCCGGTCTCGCGCTTTCAATGGAACGTGCTGCTGCTCTGTTTCATCATCATTATGCTGGATGGGTATGACGCCGCGGTGATGGGCTTTGTCGCCCCGGCGCTCATTGAGGACTGGGGCATCAGCCGGGCCGAAATGGGGCCGATTCTTGGGGCGGCCATGTTCGGCGTCGCCATTGGCGCCCTGGTAGCGGGTCCGCTTTCTGACCGCTACGGCCGAAAGCGAATTTTACTCTGGTCGGTGGCGCTGTTTGCGCTGTTCAGCCTGGCCGGCGCCGTGGCGCAAAGCCCGACGCAGCTGGCGCTGATGCGTTTTCTCACCGGCCTTGGCCTTGGCGCCGTAATGCCCAACTGCGTCACGCTGGTGGCGGAATATATGCCGGAGCGGCGTAAAGGGGTGATGATCACCCTGATGTACAGCGGTTTTAACGTGGGTTCCGGCCTCGGCGGCTTTATCGCCGCCGGTTTGTTATCGCATTACAGCTGGCACTCGGCGCTGGTTTTTGGCGGCGTGCTGCCGCTCGTGGTGCTCCCCTTTATGATCGTGATGTTGCCAGAGTCGGCGATGAACATGGTGGCGCGCCGACTACCGGGCGAGCAGATTGCCAGGGCGCTTAACCGGCTTGGGGGCCAGTTTACGGCTGAAACCGTTTTCCAGCTGAATGCGCCGCCCATCACGCGGAGCAGCAAAGTGGCGCAGCTGTTCCGGCATGGCTATGCCCGCGGCACGATAGCGCTGTGGTTAACCTATTTTATGGGGCTGTTCGTGATTTACCTGCTGAACGGCTGGCTGCCAACCATTCTCCGCTCCGGCGGCCTGTCGCTGCAGCAGGCGGCGATGATGACCGGCTTGTTCCAGCTCGGCGGCCCGCTGGGCGGGATCCTTGTCGGTATGCTGATGGATCGCGCTTCGGCGAAAGCCGTGATTGCGGCAACCTATTTCCTCGGCTGTCTGTGCCTGTTGTCCCAGGGGGTGATGGATTTCGGTTCGGCGGCGCTGTCGGTGCTGATTTTTATCAGCGGGATGTGCATTAACGGCGCGCAGAACGGTCTGCAGGCCTATTCGCCAGCCTATTATCAAACCGAGATCCGCGCTACCGGAGTCAGCTGGATGCATGGTATAGGCCGTACCGGGGCTATCCTCAGCTCCACGCTGGGCGGGATGCTGATGCTGGCCGTGCCGGGACACTCGTCGATCTTTTTGGTGCTTGCGCTGCCGGCCTGCCTGGCGGGGATCTGTATTTTGTTGCACCGTATGAATCACGCTAAGCCTCGACTCACAGAGGCAGAACTTGACGCTTTGTCATCCCCCCTCGAACACCGATAAGTGGAGTTATCTGATGGCTAACATTCTCGGCGGTATCGCCGTCTCTCATACCCCGACTATCGGCTTCGCGGTCGATCATCATAAACAGCAGGACCCGGCGTGGGCGCCGATCTTCCAGAGCTTCGAACCGCTGCAGCGCTGGCTGGAGGAGAAAAAACCGGATGCGCTGGTGTACATCTTTAATGACCATGTGACCGCCTTTTTCTTCGATCACTATTCGACTTTTACGCTGGGAATCGATAGTCAATATGACGTTGCCGATGAGGGCGGCGGACCGCGCTGCCTGCCGCCGGTCCAGGGCAACGCGGCGCTCTCAAGGCACATTGGCGCCAGCCTGATGGCCGACGAGTTTGATATGTCGTTCTTTATGGATAAAAAGCTCGACCACGGCCTTTTCTCGCCGCTTTCGGCGCTGTTGCCCTGGGATGAAGCGCTGGGGTGGCCGACGGCGGTGATCCCGTTACAGATCGGCGTGCTGCAATTTCCGGTACCGAGCGCGCGCCGTTGTTACAAACTCGGCCAGGCGCTGCGCCGGGCGATTGAAAGCTTCCCGGAAGATATCAATGTGGCGATTGTCGCGACCGGCGGGCTCTCGCATCAGGTTCATGGCGAGCGCTGCGGATTTAATAATCCCGACTGGGATGCCCAGTTTGTAGATATGCTGGTTAATGACCCGGAAAAGCTTACCGAAATGACCCTTGGCGAATATGCCGAGCTGGGGGGGATGGAGGGGTCCGAAGTGATCATGTGGCTGGTGATGCGCGGCGCGCTATCAGCCAATGTCACCGAAACCTGGCGCGACTATTACCTGCCGTCGATGACCGGTATCGCCACGCTGATCCTTGAGAACAATGCGCGCCTGCCCCCCGTCGATACCCTGACGCGCCATCGCCAGCATATGGCGCAGCAGCTGGCCGGGGTGGAGAAACTGCCGGGAACCTATCCTTTTACCCACGAGCGCAGCCTGAATGGCTTGCGGCTTAACCGTTTCCTGCATCGGCTGATTGAGCCTGCCTGGCGCGAACGTTTTCTGCAGTCGCCTCAGTCGCTTTATGCCGAAGCCGGACTGAGTGAGGAGGAACAGCAGTTGCTCAACGCGCGCGACTGGCGGGGATTAATTCAGTATGGCGCCAGCTTCTTCCTGCTGGAGAAAATGGGCGCGGTGGTCGGCGTATCCAACCTGCATATTTACGCCGCGATGCGCGGGCAGACGCTGGAGGCGTTTCAGCAAACGCGCAACCAGCAGGTAACCTATTCGGTGGCGGGTAAACGTTAAACGGCCCCGTCCTGAACCTGCTGATAAATAAAACGCAACAGCGCCTGCGTCGCCGGGGAGGGCAGGCTACCGGCGCGAAACGTCAGCCCGATACGCCGGGTGGTATCGGGCAGGGGAACCGGCAACACGCTGAGCAGCCCATTGTCAGTTTCAAAACGCATCTGGCTGGCGGAGACCGCCGCCAGCATGTCGGAGCCCTGCAGCAATCCTCGCACCATCGCCGCATCCCCGGTCTCCACCGTCGGCTGGGGCAGCGGCAGCCCCAGGGTGACAAACGCCTTATCCAGCAAATTGCGCGCCGGCGCGTTGGCGCGCGGCAGCACCCATTGCGCTGTCGCCAGCTGGCTGCGCGGGTCCGGATGGCGCAGCAGCGGGTGGTTATTACGCAGTAAAATCAACATATCCTCTTCGAATAACGCTTCGCTACAGAGGTCCGGGAGATCTTCATCCTGGCGCAGGGCGCCGATAATAAAATCGATATTACCTGCCCGCATATCGGCGACCAGCGACTCATACGGGCTTTCATTGGTCATGAGGGTGATGCCCGGGTGCTGGGCCAGAAAGGCGGCGATGGCGGAGGGCAGTAGCCGGGTCCGGCTCAGCGGCAGGGCGCCAATGCGCACGGTGCCCTCCAGCACCCCGCGACGGGCAGCGAGATCGCTCCAGATGTTTTCCAGCTCGTTGAGCGCTCTGCTCACCGGGGGATAGAGTAGCTCCGCGGCAGGCGTGGGACGCACCCCCTCTGGCGTCCGGCGAAATAGCGCCGAATCCGCTCCTTTTTCCAGGACCTTCAGCGCGGCACTGACCGCCGGCTGAGTGATCCCCAACTGTTGCGCGACGGTTTGGGTATGGTTGACGTGATAGAGCTGAATAAAAATGGCTAAGCGGCGGGTATTGAACAGCCAGCCGGCGTCCGCCAGCGGGCCGCTGCTGCGGGTATGGTGCTTCTGCAGCAGCGCCGGGATGGCCTGCAGGTCGTCAATCGCCCGCCGGGCGCGCGGCAGGATGCACTTGCCATACTCGGTGGGCACCATGCCGCTGTAATGGCGTTCGAACAGCGTGACGTTCAACGCGGCTTCAAGATCGCGAATAGCCCGGGTTATCGCTGACTGCGTGCGGAATAAGTCATCGGCCGCGCGTGAGACGCTACCGCGCAGCGCGACCTGACAGAAAAAGCGCAGCTGCATGATATTTATAATTTTATCGTGCTTTCTCTTTAGCATTGTTCGTCAGGCCTGAAAAAGTGAGTGAGACGACAACATAAATAAAAATCATAGCCTTCGCAAGTTAACGAATTACCTCCCCACGACGGGACATGACAAGCTGAAAAAAACAACAGAGGAAGCCATCATGTCTCATCCGGTTAGCGAAAAAAGTGCCCTTGTCGTCAGCGCCCACTCGGCCGATTTCGTCTGGCGCGCGGGCGGTGCGATAGCGCTGCATGCCCTGCAGGGCTATCAGGTCCATGTGGTCTGTTTATCCTTTGGCGAGCGCGGCGAGTCCGCCAAACTGTGGCGTAAAGGCAACATGACCGAGGAGGCGGTGAAGCAGGTGCGTCGCGAAGAGGCGCAGGCCGCCGCCGCGATCCTGGGCGCTAGCGTCGAATTCTTTGATATCGGCGATTATCCGCTGCGCGCCGATAAAGAGACGCTATTTCGTCTGGCGGATGTGTATCGCCGTATCCAGCCCCACTTTGTCCTGACGCACTCCCTGCACGATCCCTATAACTACGATCACCCCCTGGCCTCCCATCTGGCGCAGGAAGCACGGATTATCGCCCAGGCAGAAGGCTATCGCCCTGGCGAGAAAATTGTCGCTGCTCCCCTGGTTTACTGTTTCGAACCGCACCAGCCGGAGCAGTGCAACTGGAAACCCGATGTGTTGCTGGACATCACCGCCGTCTGGGAGAAAAAGTATCAGGCCATTCAGTGCATGCAGGGTCAGGAGCATCTGTGGGAATACTACACCCGCGTGGCGCTGCAGCGCGGGGTGCAGGCCAAGCGCAATATCGGCATCACGGCCGCGCGCGATATCGTTCACGGCGAAGCCTTCCAGAGCATCTTCCCCCGCGTAACGGAGAACCTGGCATGAACCTGTTAAATAAAAAAGGCCTTGTGATCCGCCACCTGCCGCGCCATGACGAGGCGGTTTTGCGCCGCTGTGAGGCGGCCGGGGTGGCGACGCTCCATGAAGCCTGGGATCGTCAGGGGCTGATGGGGCCGGCAATCCGTCCGATTCAGCAGGGCGTCAGCCGGGCGGGCAACGCGGTAACCGTGCTGGTGACGCCTGGCGACAACTGGATGTTTCATGTGGCGGTCGAGCAGTGCCACGCCGGCGATATTCTGGTGGTGGCCCCGACCTCGCCGTGCGGCGATGGCTTCTTCGGCGATCTACTGGCGACGTCTCTACAATCGCGCGGCGTGGTCGGGCTGGTGGGCGATATCGGCATTCGTGATTCGCAAACGTTGCGGGAAATGGGATTCGCCGTCTGGTCCCGTCAGGTTTATGCCCAGGGGACGGTGAAAGAGAGCCTCGGTTCGGTTAACGTCCCGGTGATATGCGCAGGTCAGCTTGTACAGCCGGGCGATGTCGTAGTGGCCGACGACGATGGCGTCGTGGTGCTGCCTCACGCCCGGGTCCGTGATGTGCTCCATAAAGCGGAAGCCCGCATGAGCAATGAGCTTGCGAAACGTGAGCGGATGCGCAATGGCGAGTTGGGGCTGGATATTTACGCTATGCGTCCGCGTCTGGCGGAAAAGGGCCTGCGGTATTACGACCGCGCAGACGAGGTGGAGGAATAAATGGCGCAACGCGGAATCCCCTGTCTATGGATGCGCGGCGGCACCTCTAAAGCGGCCTGTTTTCTGGCCGACGATCTGCCTGCCGATCCGGTGCGACGTGATGCGGTGCTGCTGGCGGTGATGGGCTCGCCTGATCCCCGGCAAATTGACGGGATCGGCGGCGCCGATCCGCTGACCAGCAAAGTGGCGATTATCCGCCGCTCCGCACGGCCTGACGCCGATGTGGACTATCTGTTTGCCCAGGTGAACGTGGCGGCGGCTACCGTGGATTATGGCCAAAACTGCGGCAATATTCTCGCCGCCGTTGGCCCTTTCGCCATCGAGCGCGGTCTGGTTCGCCACGATGCGCCGCTCACTCGGGTGCGTATTTTTATGGAGAACACGGGGCAACTGGCGGTGGCAGAGATCCCCTGCGATGCCGACGGGGTCAACTACGTCGGCGAGAGCAGTATCGATGGCGTGCCGGGCTGCGCCAGCCCGATCCTGCTCCATTTTCTTGATGTCGCCGGCTCCAGCTGCGGGGCGCTGCTGCCGACCGGCCGGGTTCGTGACCGTTTTGACGGCGTCGAGGTGACCTGCATCGATAACGGAATGCCGGTGATCCTGCTGCGCGCGTGCGACCTCGGTTGCACCGGCTATGAGACGCGCGAACAGCTGGATAATGACGACGCGCTTAAACGTCGCCTGGAGTCGATTCGCCTGCAGGCCGGGCCGCTGATGCAGCTTGGCGACGTCAGCCAGCGCACGGTGCCCAAGATGACCCTGATCGCCGAGCCGCGACACGGCGGCGCCATCAGCAGCCGCACCTTTATCCCCCACCGCTGCCACGCGTCGATCGGCGTATTTGGCGCGGTGAGCGTGGCCAGCGCTTGTCTGCTCCCCGGCTCTGTCGCGCAGGGCCTGGCGCAGGTAGCGCCAGGCGATACGCCGCTGCTCAGCGTCGAGCATCCGACAGGCGAATTTAGCGTGACGCTTCAGCTTGATGCTGACGGCGCCCTGGCTGGCTGCGGCCTGTTACGCACGGCGCGACTGCTGTTTGCTGGCGAGGTTTTTATTCCGGCCCGCGTCTGGCCGCGTGAGGAGTGATGATGACAATCGCGTTTATTGGTTTTGGCGAGGCGGGTGGCATTCTGGCGGCGGATCTGGCCCGTGAGCATGCGGTGACCATTTGGGATTGCAAGCTCAATGGCCCGGAGCGAGAGGCGATGGGCAAAAAAGCCCGTGATTCGCGCGTTCAGGTGGGAAATTCGCTGGCGCAGGCGCTGGAGGGGGCCACGCTGGTTTTTTCTACTGTGACCGCCGGTGAGGCGCTAAAGGTGGCGCAGCAGGCGGCCGCGCTGCTGCAGCCGGGACAATATTTCCTCGATCTCAACTCCGTGGCGCCGGAGACGAAACGGCAGGCGGCTGAACATTTTCTGCCGGGCGCCTACATCGATGTCGCGGTGATGGCGCCGGTACCGCCGGCCCGATTGCAGACACCGTTATTGATCGGCGGGCCGCAGGCGGAGGCGATCGCGCCGCGTCTGCAGGGGCTGGGGCTGAATGCCCGCTATGGCGCCAGTACGGTGGGCCAGGTGTCGGCGATAAAAATGTGCCGTAGCGTGATGATCAAAGGTCTTGAAGCGCTTACCACAGAATGCCTGTTCGCGGCTCGTGAATACGGCGTTGAGGAGGAGGTGCTTAGCTCCTTGCATCATAGTTTCCCCTCTCTGGGCTGGACAGGCGCGTTCCCCGACTATCTGATCAGCCGGGTGGCGGAACATGGCATTCGGCGCAGCGAAGAGATGGAGGAGGTGGTGAAAACCCTGCGTGACGTGGGGAGCGTCGGGATAATGAGCGAGGCGATCGCGAAAAGCCAGCGCCAGCTGCCGGAGCAGATGGCCGCCCGTAGCCTGAGCTACAGGCAGCTTATGCCGTTTGACTGGAAAACGCTGGTCGCGAGGCTGAAATAACCGCTATTTGGCCGGACAGACGATTTTGTCGATTGCGGCCTGGTAGCTTTTCTGGTTATTGCGCTCCTTCGCCAGCGTTGCTTCGCGGACCGCGTTCTTGTTACCGTCGGTCGCCAGCACTTTATTGGCAAAATCGTTGTCGCTGAGGTGGCTTGCTGGCGCGCATTTTTCCTTCACCGCTTTGAGCACCTGCTGTTTTTGCTGCTCGAACTGCAGGCTTTGCAGCGGTGATTCGGCCCACGCCGACGTGGCGCTCAGGGCGGTGACCAGGCATACCATCCAACATGCTTTCATCAGGCTTCTCCTTCCGTAATCGCTTCCGTCAACTATATGCGCAGGCGGGAAAACACGCAAATAGTGGTCAGTTTAACTTATTGAAAATGCGCTTTTTATCGCCTGCTCAGGCGGCTCTCACCCGCCGCCGCGAGTCGATGGCGATCAGCACCACCGACGCGAGGATCAGCAGAGTGCCCAGCCAGTCCGGCAGCGTGAAGGTGATCCCCAGCAGCAGGAGCGACAGCAGGGCGCTGCTCAGCGGTTCGGCGCAGCTGAGGATCCCGGCCTTTGCGCCGCCAATCTTCTGCGCGCCGTTGAGATAGAGGCTGAAGGTCAGCGAAGTACCGATCACCACCAGGTAGAAAAAAGCTAACAGCAGGCTGCCGTTAACCACAAAATCGGTGCCCTGGCCGCCGTAAAACGGCAATAGCATCGCGCCGCCGAACAGCATGCTCCAGCCGACGATGGGCAGCGTCCCGTAGCGGGCAATCAGCGTTGAAGGATAGGTGGTATAAAACGCGGCGGCAAACGCCGAGGCGATCCCCCAGAACAGCGCCGCCGGCGAAATCGACAGCGTCGTTGGGTTGCCGTGGGTCACCAGCAGAAAGGTGCCCGCCAGCGAGGTGCAGATAGCCCCCAGCACCAGCGGAGTGGGACGCGCTTTGCGGGCGAGGGCGAACCAGGCGACGATGATCGTCGGCGACAGAAACTGCAGCACCGTGGCCGTGGCGGCATTGGATTTTTCAATGGTCATCAGAAAGGTGAACTGCACGGTTAGCGCGCCAAACAGCGAGAAAAACAGCAGGCTTAGGGCGTCGCGGCGGTTTTGCAGCACGCGGAAAATGCGGTCGCCGTGAACAAAGCCGAGCATCAGCAGGATCAGCCCGGCGAACAGCAGACGCGTCATGGTCAGAAACGGCGACGACATCTGGCTTTCCTGCATAATAAATTGCGCACACACCCCGGAACTGCCCCACAGCACGGCGGCAATCAGTACGTTCAGCATCCCTTTTTTGCTGGAGCCCATCTTTTCCTCAAGCGAAATATGACAAAGGGGAATCATAGCATGCGCGCGCCCGGGCGGCGGGGCAGGAAATGGTAGTCGGGCGCGGCGGCGTAACTATTTTGCAGGCCCGGTAAGGCGAAGCCGCCGCCGGGCATTAACCGATAGTCGCGTTCTAGCTTAAATCGACATTTTTACTGCCGAACAGCCAGGTGAGGACAAAGCCGCACAGGTAGGAGACCGCCAGCCCGCCGACGTAGACCGCCATCCCGGCGTAAATTCCGCTGCCGGAGGTCATCAGCGGCAGCGCCACCAGACCGGACGGGCCGAACACCGTGTTCAGGCCGACCGGCAGCCCCAGCCAGGCGATCAGTCCGACGAAGAACCCGCCGCAGGCGCCGCCGAGGCAGGCGGTGACAAACGGCTTCATCCGCGGCAGGGTGACGCCGTAGATCAGCGGCTCGCCAATCCCGAGGAAGCCCGGAATAATCGCCCCTTTAATCTGGGTTCGCAGCAGCGAATCGCGCTTCGCCCGCCAGAACAGCGCCAGCGCCGCCCCCACCTGCCCGGCCCCGGCCATCGCCAGGATCGGGAACAGCGAGTTAAAGCCCTGGGCGTCCACCAGCGCAAAATAGACCGGGACAAACCCCTGATGGACGCCAAACATCACCGCCAGCAGGAACAGGCCGGCCAGCACCGCCGAGCCAAACGGGTTGCCGTTAAGATGCAGGAACAGCCATGACATGCCGGTAAACAACCAGCCGCCAATCGGCATGATCACCGTAAAGGTCACCGCGCCCATGATCAGCAGCGTCACCGCCGAAGTGAGGATCATATCGAGGTTGGCCGGCATCACCCGCCGCACCTGGCGTTCAACCCACGCGCCAAGGATAGCGGCGATCAGTACGCCGATGATATTGCCGCGCGGATCGATGCCATGGCCGAAGAAGGTGGAAATGCCGGCGTAGAAGCCGCTGGTTGCCTCCGGGTTGTAGCCCAGCACGAACAGCGAGGCGATAATCGCGCCGTTCACGCCGGAGCCGCCGAACGCCTTCTGCGCGTTATAGCCAATCAGAATACTCAGAAAGGTGAACATCCCTTTGCTGAAGACCTTCATATAGCCAATCAGCGCCACCAGGCTGGCGTTCGGATGGGCGTTCTCCAGTACGAAAACCTGTTCCGCCAGGGTGGCGAAGCCCAGCAGCAGCCCGACGGCGATAAAGCCGGGGATCAGCGGCGTAAAGATGGTGGCGAATTTGGCGAGAAACTTCTGCACCGCGCTGGTCTGCCTGCCCTTCAGCGCCTGCTTTTTCTCCGCCGCGACGTCGGCCAGCGTCGGCGCGGCGGCGGGCGCCGCCTCCAGCAGGCCGTTCATCATTTCGGCGGCGGTTTGCGCCTTGCCGGGGCCGAGCACCACCTGGAACTGCTCGTCGCTGACGATCACCCCCATCACGCCGTCAATCTGGCGGATGGCGGCGCTGTCGGCCAGACTTTCATCGCGCAGGGTCAAGCGCAGGCGCGTCATGCAGTTGCCCGCCTGCGCGACGTTTGCGGCGCCGCCCACGTGGGCGAGGATCCGCGCTATCATCTCTTTCGTTATTTTTGCCATTGCCCGTTACCTGTCTGTCGGCGCTCAGGTGTTGCTGAGCGCCTTGCGGATATAGCCGTTGTTTTTCGCCAGCAGCGACTGCGCCTCTGCGGCGCTTAAGTCCGCCAGCACCATCACGATCGCCGTTTTACAGTGGCGGCCGCAGGCCTCCAGCGCCTTCTGGGCGGTGGCGCGATCGCAGTCGGTAGCCTCCATCACGATAGAGACCTGGCGCTCAATCAGCTTGGCGTTGGTCGCTTCGACGTCGACCATCAGATTGCTGTACACCTTGCCGACGCGGATCATCGCCCCGGTGGAGATCATGTTCAGCACCAGCTTCTGCGCGGTGCCGGCTTTCAGGCGGGTAGAGCCAGTGACCACTTCCGGGCCGACCACCGGGGTGATCGCCACGTCCGCCAGCTGGGCCATTTCGCCATGCGGGTTACAGCTGACGATGGCGACAAAGGCATTCTGACTATGGGCGTATTCCATGGCGCCAATGACGTACGGCGTGCGTCCGCTGGCCGCCAGCCCCACCAGCACATCGCGGTTGCTGAAGTTCAGGTTCTGCAGATCCATCGCCCCCTGCGCTTTGTTGTCTTCCACATTTTCCACGGCGCTGAGAATCGCTTTATGTCCGCCGGCGATGATCCCCACCACCTGCTCAGGGCGGGTGCCGAAGGTTGGCGGGCATTCACTGGCATCGAGGATCCCCAGACGCCCTGAGGTACCCGCGCCAATGTAAATCAAGCGGCCACCGGCCTGCAGCGCCGCCGCGACCTTATCCACCACCTCGGCAATCTGCGGCAGATAGGGCGTTATCGCCTGGGCTACCTGCTGGTCTTCCTGGTTTATCACCGTCAGCATCTCGAGGGTGGAGAGGGTGTCAATGTTGGCGCTGTTGGCGTTACGTCGCTCGGTCAGCAGTTTGCTCAGGTCGATACTCATAGAAACCTCGTTATTCTCAGTGGCGCGCAGTATAAGGAATTATTTATTCCTTGCCTGTGAAGAGTATCACGATTAGTACGTGGAGAATAATACGAGAATGGTAGATATGGCGGGAAATAGTGCGGTAATAAATCTGGAATATTTTATTACCGCAGCAGGAGATTAGCGTGCGTCGCGCGGTTTGCTGAGGCCCAGCAGCAGCGCCAGCAGGTAGCAGATGGCCATCGCGAGGCTCATTTTCAGCATTGTTTCGCCGCCGAGACCCGCCAGCGGCGCGGCGATGCCGCCGAAGACAAACATCAGGGTGCCAATCAGCGCGGACGCGGTCCCGGACTGCGCGGCGTCGACGGCGCTCATCGCCTCCGCGCCGGCGACGGTGCTGATGCCGCTCATCAGCGACACGGTAAAGAACAGGCCGACCAGCGCCAGCACCGGCAGATGCAGCCAGGCAAACAGCAGCATGATCGCCGCACAGCTCACGGCCAGCGTCAGGCCGCCGCGCAGCAGGCTTTCGGCGCTAAAGCGGCGCGCCAGACGGGAAAAGATCATCGCGGCGATGATCAGCCCGATACCGTTCAGACCGAACAGCAGACTGAACTGCATGGCGCTCATGCCGTATTCGCTCTGCATCACGAAGGAAGAAGAGCCGATGTAGGAGAACAGCCCGGCCATCATAAAGGCCTGGATCAGGCAGAAGCGCAGAAAGCGGCGATTTTTCAGCACCGGCTGGCCGGGCCGTTGGCGGCTGGCATGCGCCGCTGTGGCCGGACGCGTTTCCCGCAGGATCGCCAGGCTCATCACCAGCAGCACGCCGCCAATGGCGGCCATCGTCCAGAAGAGAATTCGCCAGTCGAAGGCGGTGATAACGTAGCCGCCCAGCACCGGGGACAGCACCGGCGCAATGCCGTTCACGGTCATCAGCAGGGCGAAAAACTGGGTCAGCAGGGTGCCCTGGTATTTATCGCGGGCAATGGAGCGCGACAGCACCGAGCCGCCGGCGCCGGCAAAGCCTTGTAAAAAGCGCCAGACAATCAGCATGTTGATATCGCGGGTCAGGGCGCACATCGCCGAAGAGAAGATAAACAGCAGCAGAGACAGCGCCAGCGGTTTCAGGCGGCCAATGCGGTCGCTCAGCGGGCCGAAAAACAGCTGACCCAGGCCGAGACCAATCAGTGCGGCGGTCAACGACAGCTGGGTCTGGGTGCTGGTGGCCTGCAGCTGCTGAGTGATCTCCGGCAGCGCCGGTAGATAAAAATCCGTGCACAGCGGGCCGATACCCGACAGCAGGCCGAGGATCAGCGCCCAGGAGAGGGAAACACGTGGCATAACGATTCCTTACAGAAGCCGGGCGCGGCCGCCCGGCGGGTGAAATTAACTGGCGCCGCCGCCCAGCGACTGCCAGAGGGTGATCCGGTTATTGAGGTCGGTCTGCTGCAGGGACAGCAGCGTCGTCTTCGCCGACCACAGCGTGCGCTGGGCCGTAAGCACCGACAGATAATCGCCGACTCCGGCCTGATAGCTCTTCATGGCAATATCCAGCGATGTCTGCTCGGCGGCGACGTACTGCCGCTGGGCATCGAGCTCTTCGCTCAGCGTTTCCCGGCGCGCCAGCGCATCGGCAACGTCCTTAAACGCGCTCTGAATCGATTTCTCGTAGGTGGCGATCAGCCCCTTTTTCTCCGCTTCCGCATAGCGCAGCTGCGCCAGGTTGCTGCCGCCGGTGAACAGCGGCAGGCTGATGGAGGGGGCGAACGACCACACCTGCATCCCGTGGCTGAACAGCGACGACAGCGAGTCGCTGCCGACCCCGGCGCTGGCGGTCAGGGAAATCGACGGGAAGAAGTTCGCCCGCGCCGCGCCGATATCGGCATTGGCGCTCTTCAGATTGTGCTCCGCTTCCTGAATGTCCGGCCGACGCAGCAGCACCGACGACGACACGCCCGCCGGCACCAGCGCGATGCTGTTATCCCCGAGACTCTCGAGAGTGCCGGGCAGTAGGCTCTCCGGCACGGTTTCCCCCGCCAGCAGGTTAATGGCGTTTTTATCCTGCGCCACCAGCGTACGATAGCTGGCGACGCTGGCGCGCGCCTGCTGATAGACGCTTTCCGCCGAGCTTAAATCACCCGCGGAGGCGGTGCCAACCGCCATCTGGCGGGCGACGATGTTGCGCGAGTTTGCCGCGCTGTCCATGGTCTGCTGCGCCAGCGCCAGATTGCTGTTATCCGTCGCCAGCGTCACCCAGGCGGTGGTCAAATCGGCAATCATCGTCAGCCGGGTATTCTGCGCGGTGAATTCGCTGGCAAGCCAGGTTTCGCGCGCCGCGCGCGACAGGCTCTGGTTCTTGCCGAACAAGTCCAGTTCGAAGCTGGAGACCGCGCCGTCGGCCTGTGAAGCGGAGCTCAGGCCGCTGGCCACCGTTTTGCTGCGGGTGTGGCTCAGTTCGGCATCAACGGTGGGAAACAGCGATGCCCGCGTTTCGCCATACTGGGCGCGCGCGGCCTCGATATCGGCCAGCGCCTTTTGCACATCGCGGTTGCTGTTAAGCGCGATGCTGACCACTTTTTTCAGCCGCGCGTCATTGACCACTTTCTGCCAGTCGCCGACCACCGCCGTCGATTCGCCGTGCGCCCCGGGCAGGGTGGCCGGCACCGGCGCGGCCGGGCGATCATAATGCGGGTCAAGCGAGACGCAGCCCGCGGTCAGGAGCGCGATAAACATAAAACTTAAACGAAACATACCTTACTCCTGAGAAGGACGTTGGCGGGTGAAGAGACGTTTCACCAGCACGAAGAACAGCGGTACGAAGAACACCGCCAGCAGGGTGGCCGTCAGGGTGCCGCCGATAATCCCGGTGCCGATCGCCACGCGGCTGTTGGCTCCGGCGCCGGTGGCGATGGCCAGCGGCAGCACCCCGGCGATAAACGCCAGCGAGGTCATGACAATCGGGCGCAGGCGAGTCTGCGCGGCGCGGATCGCCGCCCGGGAGAGCGAATACCCCTCATCCACGGCGGATTCAGCGAACTCCACGATCAGGATGGCGTTTTTCGACGACAGGCCGATGGTGGTCAGCAGCGCCACCTGGAAGTAGACGTCGTTGCTTAAGCCGCGCAGCGTCGCCGCCAGCGCCGCGCCAAGCAGGCCGAGCGGGATGACCATGATCACCGAGAACGGCACCGACCAGCTCTCATACAGCGCCGCCAGGCACAGGAATACCACCAGAATCGAGATGGCGTAGAGGCTCATCGCCTGGCCGCTGGCCAGCTTTTCCTGCAGCGAAATGCCGCTCCACGCCCAGGTGGAGCCCGCCGGCAGGCTGTCGGCCAGCTTTTCCATCTTGTCCATCGCCGCGCCGGAGCTGAAGCCGGCGGCGTTTTCGCCCTGGATCTCAAAGGCGGCGGAGCCGTTGTAGCGCACCAGGCTTTCCGGGCCGTATTGCCAGTGGGTGGTGGCGAAGGCGGAGAACGGCGTCATGCTGTTATCGCTGCCGCGAACGAACCATTTGCCAAGGTCCGACGGCACCGCGCGCGCGTCGCTTTCGCCCTGGATATAGACCTTCTTCACCCGGCCGCGATCGATAAAGTCATTCACGTAGGTACCGCCCCAGGCGCTGGAGAGCGTATCGGTCACGTCGCTCAGCGACAGCCCCAGCGAGACGGCTTTGTTGTTATCGATATCCACCTGCAGCTGCGGCATCTGCGGCAGATCGTTAGCGCGCACCGACTGCAGCTCGCTGCTCTGGTTGGCCGCCGCCAGCAGCTGGCTGCGCAGCTTCATCAGGCTGTCGCGGTCGGTACCGCCGCTGGCCATCAGCTCGAAGGTGAATCCGTTGCTCTGTCCGAGACCGTCTACCGACGGCGGGGTCATGGCGAAGAGGGTGGCGTCGCGGATCGTCCCCAGCTCTTTGGTGGCGCGCAGGGCGATGGCCTGGGCGGTATTGTCGTCCCCTTTGCGTTGCGACCAGTTTTTCAGCGACACGAAGGCCATCCCGGCGTTCTGCCCGCTGCCGCTAAAGCTGAAGCCGTCGACGGTGAAAATGACATCGGTATTGGCTTTCTCTTTGGTGAGGAACCAGTCGGTCACCTGGCGGCGCACCTCGGCGGTACGCACCGCCGTCGCCCCGGCGGGCAGGGTGTACTGGACCATGATCTCCCCCTGGTCCTCCACCGGCAGGAAGCTGCCCGGCAGCTTCCACATCGCCAGCGCCATCGCCCCGCAAATCAGCGCGTAAGCGCCCATCATCACTGCGCCCCGGCGCAGGCCGCCGAGCACCCGGCGCTGGTAGCCCTCCTCCGTACGTCCCCACAGGCGGTTAAAGGCGCCGAAGAACCCTTTGGTGTGCGGTTTGGAGTGGCTGAGCAGCGCGCCGCACAGCGCCGGGGTGAGGGTCAGCGCTACCACCACCGACAGCATCATCGCCGAGATAATGGTTACCGAGAACTGGCGATAGATGACCCCGGTCGAACCGCCGAAGAAGGCCATCGGCAGGAACACCGCCGACAGCACCAGGGCAATCGCCACCAGCGCGCCGGAGATTTCGCCCATCGATTTTTCGGTGGCTTCGCGAGCGGGGAGCCCTTCGTCGCGCATAATGCGCTCGACGTTCTCCACCACCACGATGGCGTCATCCACCAGCAGGCCGATCGCCAGCACCATGGCGAACAGCGTCAGGGTGTTAATCGAGTAGCCGAACAGGGCCAGCACCCCGAAGGTGCCAAGCAGCACCACCGGCACCGCCACCGCCGGAATGAGCGTCGCGCGGAAGTTCTGCAGGAACAGATACATCACGCAGACGACGAGGATAATCGCTTCGAACAGGGTCTGAATCACGTCCTCGACCGAGATTTTGATGAACTCGGTGCTGTCCTTCGGATAGGCAATATCGTAACCCTGCGGCATCTGACGCTGGAATTCGGCGATTTTGCTTTTCACCAGCGTCGCGGTGTCCAGCGCGTTGGCGCCGGGGGCCATCATCACCGCGATCCCGGCGGCCGGGTGGCCGTTCAGATTGGCGGTGGCGGTGTAATCCTCGCTACCCATTTCCACCCGCGCGACATCGCTCAGGCGCACCACCGAGCCGTCGGCCTGGCTTTTCACGATGATCGCTTTGAACTGGTCAGGGGTTTGCAGCCGGGACTGCGCGCGCACGGTGGCGGTTAATTGCTGGGCATTGGACGACGGTAGCGCGCCGATTTTACCGGCGGAAACCTGCACGTTCTGCGCCTCAATCGCCGACTGGACGTCGGAAGGCATCAGCGAGTAGGAGGCGAGTTTGGTCGGGTCCATCCAGACGCGCATCGCGTATTCGGCGCCGAATACCTGCAGGCTGCCGACGCCCTCCACGCGCGCCAGCGGGTCCTGCATATTGCTGACCAGCCAGTCGGAGATATCGGAGCTGGTGGCGCGGTTGGTTTTGTCATACACCGCAAGGATCAGCAGAAAGCTGCTCTGCGATTTTTCCACCGTTACGCCGGACTGCTGGACTTCGCTCGGCAGCCGCGATTCCGCCTGCTGCACTTTGTTTTGCACCTGCACCTGGGCGGTGTCCGGGTCGGTCCCCTGCTCAAAGGTGACGGTGATGCTGACCGAGCCGTCGGAGCTGCTGGTGGAGCTGAAGTAGAGCAGATGGTCGAGGCCGGTGAGCTGCTGCTCGATCACCTGGGTGACGCTGTTCTCCAGGGTTTCGGCGGACGCCCCGGTATAGGTGGCGGAGATTTTCACCGCCGGCGGGGCGACGTCCGGATACTGGCCTACCGGCAGGGTGCGGATCGCCAGCACCCCGGCGAGCATAATCAGAATGGCGATCACCCAGGCAAAGACCGGGCGACGCACGAAGAAACGGGAGAACATCAGGCGTTGCCTCCGTTATTGTTGACGGCGACGGCCTTCACTGTCTGTCCGGGGGCCACTTTACCGGTGCCTTCGACAATCAGCTTGTCGCCCGCTTTCAGGCCGCTCAGCACCAGCCATTTATCGCCGTAGGTGTCGCCGGTTTCCACGGTACGCTGCTCAACTTTGTTGGCGGCATCGACCACCAGCGCCGTGGCGTCGCCTTTGGCATCGCGGGTGATCCCCTGCTGCGGGGCGAGGATCGCGTCGTTCATGATGCCTTCATCGATGCGCGCGCGGACGAACATCCCCGGTAGCAGGACGTGCTGCGGGTTGGGGAAGATAGCGCGCAGGGTTACCGAGCCGGTAGATTCATCGACGGCGACTTCGGTGAGCGCCAGACGCCCTTTTTCGGGATAGGTACTGCCATCTTCCAGGGTTAACGTCACGCTGAGGGTGTCGCTGTTGCTGGCCAGGCTTTGCTTGCGTAAACGCAGGAGATCGACGCTGGATCGCGTCAGATCGACATACATGGTGTCGAGCCCGCGGATCGTCGCCAGCGCGGTATCCTGATCGGCGGAGACCAGCGCCCCCGGCGTAACCGACGAGATGCCGATGCGCCCGGCAATCGGCGCGGTGATGGTGGTCCAGTTCAGGTTAATGCGCGCGCTCTCCAGCGCCGCTTTCTTCGATTCCACGCTGGCCTTGTCCTGGGCGCAGGTGGAGGCGGCGTCGTCAGCATCCTGGCGGGAAACGCCGTTATCCCTGATCAGCGACGCGTAGCGCTGGGCCTTCTGGCAATCGGAGACCACCAGCGCCTGGGCCTGTTTCAGCGCCGCCGCCGCTTCGTTCCAGGTCGCGCGATAGCTGGAGGGATCGATCTGGTAAAGGGCCTGCCCGGCCTTCACCATATCGCCTTCGGTAAACAGGCGTTTCTGGATGATGCCACCCACCTGCGGGCGAACTTCGGCGCTGAGCGAGGCGGTGGTGCGGCCGGTGAGCTGGCTGACTACCGGCACCGGCTGGCTTTGCAGGGTGACCACGCCCACTTCCGGCGTGGGTTGCTGCGGAGCAGATGTCTGCGCATTATCGCATCCGCTAAGGAGAAATAATGCTGTCGCGATGGGAGCTATGATGTATTTCATTATATTTTCTCAAGATATAAGACGTCCGCCCCGTTTATTTAAAAACGAGGGAATAGGTTGGGCGCTGAGGCATTTTCGGGTGAGCGAAAATGACAAAAAAGGAACACAGATGTTCCTGAACGTGATTGTTATTGTGTCTCCGCTGAAGCCAACCTCTTCGGTCTTCAGGAGGTGAAAAGCGCATCTCCTCTGGTTTTGTGGTGAGAATGATCATTCTCATTTTTTCCCCATTATACGATCCGTCGCGATAATGGAAAGGTTTTTTTGCTTACTTTTAGAACGCAAAAAATTAAGGCAAATAATCATGGAGAAAATAAGAATATTTTGTGAAAGTGGAGAGGGAAAATAACCATTCGGCAGCGCGATACTGGAGATAGTTAATGACACTAATCATTACAAAAAGCATTAATCCCGACGATCAACAAGAATTGTTTGCCGGTCTACGGCAGTATAATCAGCAGTATCTCGATGCGGCGCAGTTTGGCGATCTGGGGGTTTACTCCCGCGATGGGCAAGGGGTGATGCAGGGCGGGCTGATTGCCAAACGCAAGGGCAACTGGCTGTGCATTGAGTATCTGTGGGTTAGCGAGGCGACGCGCGGGCGCGGGCTGGGGAGCGAGCTGATGCAGGAGGCGGAACAGCAGGCGCAGGCGCAAGGCTGCAGCCATCTGCTGGTGGATACCTTTAGCTTCCAGGCGCTGCCGTTTTATCAGAAATTAGGCTATCAGCTGCAGATGTCGCTGCCCGACTTCCCGCACGCAGGCATGCAGCGCCACTATTTGTCGAAGGCGCTGTAACGATCCTGGTATCCCCGGGCGGTCAGGTACCGCACCTGTGGTTGTGCCGGATGGCGGCATAAAGGCCTTATCCGGCCTACGGTTCGTGCGACCTGTTGTTATTTTAACCACATGCGCGACTGAAACTGCCGGTGCTGGCGGCCTCAAAATCGCTGAGACGTTCCCGGAAGGCCGGGGCAGCCCGCATGGATGCGGGCTGAGGGCCGTGTTTTGCAGGGACGCTGCCTCGGCCCGACCCGAAGCCTGCAGGGATAAGTCGAAGGGACCGCGTAGCGGCGATTTTGCTGGCCGGAGCCCGGGGGTACAGGGGGCGGCGGCGACTGGCCGCCCCCTGTGCGCTCCCTGCGGCATAAGAGACATAACGCAGAAGATCAACCGGGAGCGCAATCTGCCGGGAATTAACATAGAAGTTGTAGCCCTGCTAAACATAGTGCGAGCAGGGGAATTTACGGTTGTGCCGTTATTTCTGTAGCCCTGCTAAGCGCAGTGCGAGCAGGGAAAATCCCGGATGGCGGCGCGTGGTGCCTTATCCGGGCTACAAAAGCGTCAAAACCACGCCTTAACCTCCGACGCCGTGGCCCATTAACGCCAGCGCGTGGCTGATGATGGTCTGGCGGTTGACCGCCTGTAAACGCGGATCGCTGTGAATGCGTGAAAATGGCACCAGCACCAGGCTAATCACCGTGGTAAACAGCAGCTCCGGCGACAGCGCCGGATTGATCTTGCCCTCCAGCTGCCAGCGACGCACCGTCTCCAGCATCACCTGAAAACGCTCCTCGCCGAAGCGGGCATCCATATGCTGACGCAGGATCGGCATCTCGCCGATGATCTCCTGCATCCACAGCGGCGCAAACCAGGCGTTTTTCTCCGCCATATGCGCCAGCGTCTCGACCATCATCGTCAGCGCCAGCACCGGATCCTGCGGATGATCGACAAAGATGCGGCTGATGTGATTGCGCAGCGGCATAAAGCGCTCCTCAATCAGCTGAGTCACCAGCGCATCCCGCGAGCTGAAGTAGTAATGCAGCATCGCCGGCGTCACCCCGGCCTCTTTGGCGATGGCGTTCAACGATACGCGGCCCGCCCCGTCGCGGGCAAACAGCGTCAGGGCGATGTCCATCAACTGTTCGCGGTTGGCGGTACCCGGTTTTTTACCGCGCGGCCGACCCGGGCGGCGGGGAGCATCCTGATCCTTTTGTGCTGTCATGATATGGCGATCTCTTGACCCGACTCATTCTTTCACTAAATATTAATTATGCATTTAATTAATTTCAAGAGAGCGTTGTAATGACTTCTCAAGTCGCTAACCCACCGGTGCAGTCGATACGCCTGCTGTTCAGCGCATTGCTGCTGGTGATGCTGCTTTCAGCGCTGGATCAGACCATTGTCTCCACCGCGCTGCCGACGATTGTCGGCGAACTGGGCGGGCTGGACAAGCTTTCCTGGGTGGTCACCGCCTATATCCTCAGCTCCACCATCGCGGTGCCGCTGTACGGTAAATTTGGCGATCTGTTCGGCCGCAAAATCGTGCTGCAGGTGGCGATTGGGCTGTTTCTCGTCGGCTCCGCGCTCTGCGGGCTGGCGCAGAATATGACCCAACTGGTGCTGATGCGCGGCCTGCAGGGGCTCGGCGGCGGCGGCCTGATGGTGATCAGCATGGCGGCGGTCGCCGACGTCATCCCGCCCGCCAACCGCGGCCGCTATCAGGGGCTGTTCGGCGGCGTTTTCGGCCTGGCGACGGTGATCGGCCCGCTGATCGGCGGTTTTCTGGTGCAGCACGCCTCCTGGCGCTGGATCTTCTATATCAACCTGCCGCTCGGCCTGTTCGCGCTGCTGGTGATCGGCGCGGTATTCCACAGCAGCAATAAACGCAGCCAGCATCAGATTGACTGGCTGGGGGCGATTTATCTCAGCATGGCGCTGCTGTGCATCATCCTGTTTACCTCGGAAGGGGGCAGCGTCCATGCGTGGAATGACCCGCAGCTGTGGTGCATTCTGGCCTTCGGCATCGTGGGGATCATCGGCTTTATTTACGAAGAACGGATGGCCGCCGAGCCGATTATTCCGCTGGCGCTGTTCCGCAACCGCAGCTTCCTGCTGTGCAGCCTGATCGGCTTCGTCATCGGCATGTCGCTGTTCGGGTCAGTCACCTTCCTGCCGCTCTATCTGCAGGTGGTGAAGGAGGCGACGCCCACCGAGGCCGGGTTACAGTTAATCCCGCTGATGGGCGGCCTGCTGCTGACCTCGATTATCAGCGGGCGGATTATCAGCCGTACCGGTAAATATCGCCTGTTTCCGATCCTCGGCACCCTGCTCGGCGTGACCGGCATGGTACTGCTGACCCGCATTACCATTCACTCGCCGCTGTGGCAGCTGTACCTGTTTACCGGCGTGCTGGGAGCGGGTCTGGGGCTGGTGATGCAGGTGCTGGTCCTGGCGGTGCAGAATGCGATGCCGGCGCAGATGTACGGCGTCGCCACCTCCGGCGTGACCCTGTTCCGCTCGATTGGCGGCTCCATCGGCGTGGCGCTGTTTGGCGCGGTGTTCACGCACGTGCTGCAGAGCAACCTGCAACAACTGCTGCCGGAAGGCGCGGTGCTGCCGCCGGGAATGAATCCGGTGGCGGTCCAGCACCTGCCCGCGGATATCCGCCTCGACTACCTCGACGCCTTCGGCGCGGCGATCCACGCGGCGTTTCTGATGGCGGCCGGCATTATGGCGGTGGCGTTTGTCCTCTCATGGCTGTTAAAGGAGGCGCCGCTGAAGACCGCGACGCATTAAGCGGCCCCGGCGATGTGCAGCAGTGCCTGACGCAGCGCCGGTGCGGCAAAATCGATAAATTTGCGCAGCTTAAGCGGCGCCAGATCCCGAGCGGTATACAGCAAATGGACCGGCGCCGGATCCGGCTCGACGTTTTCCAGCAGCAGACGGAGCTCCCCGTGGCGCAGGCCATCCAGCGCCTGATAATGCAGTAAGCGGGCCACCCCCACCCCCAGCCGCGCGGCATCGGCGGCGCTCTCCGGCGTGGTAACGGATAGCACCGGCGGCAGGTTAATCAGCTGGTCCTCCCGCTCAGCGGCGCGAAAGCGCCAGCCGCGATAGGGCATCGGCGATTCAATGCGGATGATCGGCAGCGCCGCCAGATCGCGCGGCCGCTGCGGCTCGCCGTATTTCGCCAGCAGCGCCGGATGGGCGCAGGCCACAATCCGCATGGTGCCGAGGCGGGTGGCCACCATGCTGCTGTCCGCCAGGTCGCCAATCCGCACCGCCAGATCGACATGGTCGCTCACCAGGTCGGCATTGCGATCGCTGAGCAGCAAACGGACGCGAATTAGCGGGTAGCGGGCGATAAATTCACTGATTACCGGAAGAACGTGCTGGCGTCCAAACATCGTCGGCGCGGAGATCACCAGCTCGCCCTTCGGTTCCTGATATTCGCCCGTCGCCTGGCGTTCGGCGTTTTCCACCTCCTCAAGGATCCGCCGCGCGGCGGCAACATAATCGACCCCGGCGTCGGTGAGCGTCAGTTTGCGGGTGGTTCGCGCCAGCAGGCGTACGCCCAGCGCGCTCTCCAGTTCGCCAATATGGCGGCTGACGGTGGTCAACGGCATATTCAGCGCCCGCGCTGCCGCCGACATGCTCCCCAGCTCGGTCACTTTCACCAGCAGCGCCATCGCGCTTAATCGATCCATTATTCTCCCGTTTTGCGGAAAGATGATTGCCACTTTACCCGTATTATCATTCTTCACAGTACAGTCCATGATGGCGCCAGACAACAGGAGGCGCTATGGCAGCAACCTTTCTCGATATCGCTATCACCCCGGACGTGATGGATGTGCAGCATGAAATGGGCAGCGACTCGCTGTGGCAAACGCCGCGCAGTCGCCGCCAGGCCGACCGCTTCGGCGACAGCGAAGCGGGGATGATCGCCACCCGCGACAGCTTTTATCTGGCGACGGTGTCGCAGAGCGGCTGGCCCTACATTCAGCATCGCGGCGGCCCGCCGGGGTTTCTGCATCTGCTGGATGACACCACCCTGGCGATGGCCGATTTCGGCGGTAACCGCCAATACATTACTACCGGCAATCTGCGCGGCAGCGACCGGGCCTGCCTGTTTTTGATGGATTATCCGCGCCGTGCCAGGCTGAAAATCTACGCCACCGTCGAGGTCCTGGCGGCAGAGGACCACCCGCAGCTGCTGGCGCAGGTGGCGCCGGCCAACTATCGCGCCCGCATTGAACGTCTGTTTCTTTTTCATTTGCAGGCGTTTGACTGGAACTGCCCGCAGCACATTACGCCGCGCTACAGCGCGCAGCAGGTGGCGGAGTACAGCCAGAACCTGCAGCAACGTATTCATGACCTGGAGCAGGAGAATCAGCGCCTGCAGCAGCAATTAGCCCGTATAGGAGAGTAAGCATGACCGAACAACGTCCCCCGTTACCGCCGTTTACCCGCGACAGCGCTATCCAGAAGGTCCGCGCCGCGGAAGATGGCTGGAACAGCCGCGATGCGGAAAAAGTCGCCCTGGCCTACACCGTGGATAGCGAATGGCGCAACCGCAGCGAATTTGTCCACGGTCGGGGGCAAATTGTTGAGTTCCTGCAGCGAAAATGGCGCAAGGAGCAGCAATACCGGCTGATTAAGGAGCTGTGGGCATGGCAGGAGAATCGCATTGCCGTGCGCTTCGCCTATGAGTGGTGCGACGACAGCGGCAACTGGTTTCGCTCGTATGGCAATGAGAACTGGGAGTTTGATAAGCATGGACTGATGCAGACGCGCTACGCCTGCATCAACGATCTGCCAATTAGCGAAAGCGAGCGCCTGTTCCACTGGCCGCAGGGGCGCCGCCCGGACGATCATCCGGGGCTCAGCGATCTGGGGCTGTAAAACCGGCGCTGCGCGACGGATTAATCGGCTTTCGGGAAGTCGACTACCGTGTCGTTAACCCGGTTCACCATGTTGGTGAACAGGATGGCGCTGATGGCGCTGATAATCTCAATCACCTGCTGGTCGCTAAAACCGGCGTTGCGCAGCGCGGCGACGTCGGCTTCCGGCAGCGTACCGGTGGTGGTCACCAGGGTCTGCGCGAATTTCACCAGCGCATCAAGCTGCGCCTCTTCCGCATACTCCCCGCGGCGCAGGGCATGGATCTGCTCGCTGCTGAAGCCGGCTTTTTTCGCCATCAGGGTGTGCGCGGCCAGGCAGTAGTCACAGCCGGTGGCTTCGCTGACCGACAGATTAATCGCCTCCAGCTGTTGGGCGCTGAGGCTGCCTTTATGGAGCATCGCATTGTGCGCCAGCGCCTGCTGCAGCGCCGCCGGCGAGTGGCCGCCGATGGTCAGGTAGGCGTTCGGCACTTTGCCCATCGCTTTTTTGATCCCGGCGAAAATATCGGCGGCTTTGCCGGTGGCGTCTTGTTCACGGATATCTGCTAAACGGCTCATGGTTAACTCCTGTTGTTATCGAGGGTGTGTTGGCAATGGGGTCATCTTAGGCGCTTGCCGCATGCTAGACTGGCGGTCTTCGTCTCACCTTTTTGTCTTATCGTCTCAGGAGAAGCATGGACAGTCTCAGTCATCTGCTGGCGCTGCTGGCGCCGCGCTGCGAAGTGAACCTGCACTGTCGCTTCGGCGGCCGCTGGCAGGCCGGGCACCAGCAAATGCGCAGCGGCGTGGTGCCCTGGCACGTGGTGCTGCGCGGCGAGGGGCGGCTCAACGTCGGCGGCCAGACTCATCACCTGCGCGCGGGAGATGTCGTCCTCCTGCCCCACGGTTCGCCGCACCTGATGGAGAGCCTGGTGGAGTGGGGCCAGGTGCTGCCGGTGGCGCACCGGTTTAACGGCACGGTGACGGAAATGCGCGCCGGCCCGGCGGAGGGGGCGCTGGAGATGCTGTGCGGCGAATTCTATTTTGGTCCGCACGTCAGCTGGCTGTTCAGTGAAGCATCGACGCTGATCCATCTCCATACCGATGCGCGTGAAGACTGCCCGGAGCTGGACGCGCTGCTTAATATACTGGTGCGCGAGAGCCTGGCGCAGCGTCCCGGCGGCAGCGCTATCGTGCGCAGCCTCGGCGATACGCTGCTGGTGCTCCTGCTGCGCATGCTGCTTGGCGAGCAACAGCCGCCCGGCGGGCTGCTGCGCCTGATGAGCGATGAACGCCTGATGCCGGCGGTGCTGGCGGTGATGGCGACCCCGGAGCAACCGTGGACGCTGGAGAGTATGGCCGCCCGTGCCTTTCTGTCGCGGGCCACCTTCGCCCGTCATTTTGCCCGCGTTTATCACCTGACGCCGCAGGCGTGGCTGTCGCAGCTGCGAATGGCGCTGGCCGCCCGGCTGCTGCGCCTGGAGCGTCAGACCAACCTCGAGGTCATTGCCGAACGCTGCGGCTTTCAGTCGCTGGCGTCCTTCTCGAAGCGCTTCAAAATGCGCTATGGCGTGACGCCGGGCGAGTGGCGCCGGGGCTAGCGCCTCGCGTTTCGCGAAGGTGATTTTATTTCCAGTTGCGTGGTTTGCTGTTTATTACCCGACCCGAAAGTCGCTATAGTTTTGTACGAAAAAAACAATGACATTCAGGACAGACAGGGTGAAGAGGATGAGATTACGTTTACGGGCCGCCGCCGCGGTAATGCTGGCGGGTCTGGCGCTGGTCGGCTGCGACCAAAAGGGTAATGAAGCGAAGCACATTAAGGTCGGTGTGATTAACGGCGCCGAGCAGGATGTAGCGGAAGTGGCGAAGAAGGTGGCCAAAGAGAAGTACGGTCTGGAGGTCGAGCTGGTGGGGTTCAGCGGCTCGCTGCTGCCCAACGAGTCGACCAACGCCGGGGATCTGGACGCCAACGTCTTCCAGCATCGGCCTTTCCTTGAGCAGGACAACAAAGCGCATAATTATCATCTGGTGGCGGTCGGGAATACCTTCGTCTTCCCGATGGCCGGCTATTCGCGCAAGATCAAGTCAGTCGCCGAACTGAAAGACGGCGCGACGATCGCTATCCCCAACGATCCGACCAACCTCGGGCGGGCGCTACTGCTGCTGCAAAAAGAGAAGCTGATTACCCTCAAAGCCGGGACCGGCCTGCTGCCGACGGCGGTGGATATCACCGACAACCCGCATAACCTGAAGATCATGGAGCTGGAAGGGGCGCAACTGCCGCGCGTACTCGACGATCCCAAAGTCGACGTGGCTATCATCAGCACCACCTACCTGCAGCAAACCGGGCTGTCGCCGGTTCGTGACGGCATCTTTATCGAAGATAAAAACTCGCCCTACGTGAACATCATCGTGACCCGGGAAGACAATAAAGACGCGCAAAACGTGAAGGAGTTTATGCAGTCGTATCAGTCGCCGGAGGTGGCGAAGGCGGCAGAGACTATCTTCAACGGCGGCGCGGTGCCTGGCTGGTAAGCCAACACACAGGGAGAGGTGCGTATGGTACGCCAACGGCAGGCTGACCTGCTGCTGATTGCCGCGACGGTGATTGCCGCCTGCGGCTGGATATTTTCCCGCGAGGCGATCGCCGGCATGCCGGTGTTCGCGTTTCTTGGGCTGCGTTTTTTCTTCGCCGCGCTGCTTCTGCTGCCGTTCTGCCGCGGTTTTCGCCCGCAAAAGCAGCACTGGCCAAAACTCATCATCAGCGGACTCTGGTTTGCGCTCAACCTCTGCCTGTGGATCTATTCGGTCTCCACGACGGCGTCGCTCGGCGAAGGGGCGTTTATCATGAGCCTGTCGATGATGTTCGTCCCGCTGACCGCGTGGGTGATGATGAAGGTGCGCCCGCCGCGCGCCTGGTGGGAGTGCCTGCCGATCGCGGTGGTAGGCCTGGGGCTGCTCAGTCTGCATATGCCGATAGCCTTCCACCCCAGTCAGGGCTGGTTTTTGCTGACGGCGCTGGTGCAGTCGATCTGGTTCTGTTACACCAGCCGCTGCGCGCGTGAAGTACCGCTGATCCCCCTGACCACCGTGCAGCTGGCGATCACCGGTATCGTCGGGTTGACCATCTCCGCTGCCGTTGAACGCTGGGACCAGCCGATGACCCTGCCGACTCTCGGCTGGTTGGTGGCCAGCATTGTCATCGCTACCAGCCTGCGCTTCGGTCTGCAGATGAAGGGGCAGAAGTACGCGGCGGTGGCCAGCGCGGCGATCATCATGGTGCTCGAACCGCTGCTGACGGTCATTGCCGCCGCGCTGTGGTACGGCGAACAGCTGCCGCTGCAGAAGATTATCGGCGGCGTGCTGATCCTCGTGGCCCAGCTGTGGTTCCGCTGGCGGATGCTTAAGCCGTAAGCGAGCCGCTTCGCCGCTGCGCCATCAGCTGCAGCAGCGGCACCAGCGACAGCCCGTCCGGCATCTCGCCGCGGGCGATCAGCTGGTTTATCTCGTCGAAGGTAAACCAGCCGGTCTCCATCACCTCATCCTGATCTGCATCCATCCCCACCCAGCGTAAACCGGTGGCCAGCCAGGTGATAAACAACTGATCGCTGCTGCCGTAGGAGGGGTTAAAGCGAATGATCTCCTCAACGCGTTGCGCCTGCCAGCCGGTCTCTTCCCGCAGCTCGCGCAGTGCGGCGACCGCCGGGTCTTCCCCTTCATCGACGCCGCCAGAGGGGATCGCCCACACCACCTTATCGATCAGGTAGCGGTAGTGGCGAATCAGCAGCACTTTCTCATCCTGGATGGCCACAATCCCCACCGCCGGGCGCGGGTAATGAATGGAATAAAAGTCGCGGCGCTCGCCGGGGGCGACATCAATACCCACCTTACGCATGCTGAACCACGGCGTCTCGGCGATGACCTGCGGGTCGTGCATATCGGCGGCGGTCAGTTTCATTTTCATCCTGCCACTCCTGTCAAAAATTGAGCCTTAAGAACAACATAGCCGGAGGCGGATGGCAACCGTCGCAGGTTGGCCCGATTTCAACGATCATTGCCCAAACGCCCCTGTTGAGCCAGGCGGGGACTCAGTACGATGTTCGTCAGATGACCCCAGAGGAATGCCAACATGAACATCACCCACATCCGTAATGCGACCCAGATTATTCACTACGCCGGGAAAAGATTTCTCATCGATCCGATGCTGGCGGACAAAGGCGCCTGGCCGGGTTTTCCGGGCACCGCGCGCAGCGAACTGCGCAATCCGCTGGTTGAGCTGCCGTTTTCCCGCGATAAAATTGTCGACGTTGACGCGGTGATCGTCACCCATACCCATGACGATCACTGGGACGCGGCGGCGATCGCCGCGATCCCGAAAACCCTGCCGGTGTTCGTCCAGCATGAGGCCGACGCCGCGCTGCTGCGCAGCCAGGGATTTCAGGATCTGCGCCTGCTGTCGGCAGACAGCGAATTTGCCGGCGTGCGCCTGCAGAAAACCACCTCCGGCCAACACGGCAGCGACCGGACCTACGCGGTGCCGGCGATGGCTGAACGCCTGGGCGAGGCCTGCGGCGTGGTGTTTCGCCATCCGCAGGAGAAGACGCTGTGGCTGGTGGGGGATACTATCTGGCGCGATGACATTGCAGCCGACCTGCTGAAGCTGCGCCCGGACGTGGTGGTCCTCAACGCCGGCTACGCCCACGTCATCGGCTTTGGCCCGATTATCATGGGCAAGGAAGATCTCCTGAACGTGCACTTCACCCTGCCGGAAGCAAAAATCATGGCTATCCACCTCGAGGCGGTCAACCACTGCCTGGTGAGCCGGGAAGAGATGCGCCAGTATGCGCTGGATAATCAGATTGCCGATGTGGTTTCTATCCCGCAGGATGGAGAAACCGTCGTTTATTAACATGCGTAAGGGGAAGGGACGATGAAACTCACCGACGTGGCGATTGTCGCTGTAGAGGGCTTTAGCCCGTTTCACTACGCCGTCCCCTGCATGCTGTTTGGCGATTCGGTTTCGGAAATCAAACGCTTTAATCTGCACATTTGCGCCGAGCGGCCGGGGCTGCTGCGCGCCCGCGATGGTTTTGCGCTGTACGCCACCGGCGATTATGCCGCGCTGGAACAGGCGGATATCGTGGTGGTGCCTTACTGGGGCGAGGTCGATCGACGTCCGCCGCAGGCGCTGCTTGATAGCCTGGTGCGGGCCCGGGATAACGGCGCGGAGATTGTCGGCCTGTGCCTCGGCGCGTTCGTCCTCGGCTACGCCGGGCTGCTGGACGGCAGGCGAGCGGCGACTCACTGGGAGTTCGAGCAGGATTTCCAGCGCCGGTTTCCGCAGGTGCAGCTGGATATCAACGCCCTGTACGTCGACGACCAGCGGATCATTACTTCGGCGGGCACCGCGGCGGCGCTGGACTGTTGCCTCTACATCATCCGCCAGCGTTTCGGCAGCCTCGCGGCCAACCAGATCGCCCGGCGGATGATTGTTTCGCCGCACCGCGAGGGCGGCCAGGCGCAGTTTATCGCCCAGCCGGTGCCGAAAAACACCCGCGATGCGCGAATCAACTGCCTGCTGGATTATCTGCAGCAGCATATTGCCGAGCCGCACAGTCTCGATTCGCTGGCCCGGGTGGTGGCGATGAGCCGCCGTACCCTGACCCGCCACTTCGCCCGGGCAACCGGGATGAGCATTACCGACTGGCTGACCGCCGAACGTCTGCGCCGCAGCCAGGCTCTGCTTGAGGCGGGCGATCTGCCGGTCGAGCAGGTGGCGGAGGCGGTGGGCTATCTTTCAGCGGTCACCTGGCGCCAGCAGTTTAAAGCGCGCTTTGGCGTCAGCCCGACGGAATGGCGGCGTACCTTTCGTCGCGGCGCTTAGCCGGCGAGGGTCGCACTATCGATCACGAAGCGGTATTTCACGTCACCCTTGACCATTCTTTCCCAGGCTTCGTTGATCTCATCGCCGCGGATCAGTTCGATATCGGCGACGATGCCGTGTTCGGCGCAGAAGTCGAGCATCTTCTGAGTTTCCGGAATACCGCCGATCATCGAGCCGGCAATCGACCGGCGGCGGAAGATCAGATTGAACACTTCCGGCGACGGATGCGGCGTGGCCGGGGCGCCAACCAGCGTCATGGTACCATCGCGTTTCAGCAGCGTGGTGAAGGCATCGAGATTGTGCGGCGCCGCCACGGTGTTGAGGATGAAGTCGAAGCTTTTGACGTGGGCCGCCATTTCGTCTTCATTGCGCGACACCACTACGTCATCGGCGCCCAGCGCTCTGGCCGCATTACGCTTGGATTCGGAGGTGGTAAAGGCCACCACGTGGGCCCCCATGGCGTGGGCCAACTTGATCCCCATATGCCCGAGGCCGCCGATGCCGACCACGCCGACTTTTTTACCCGGCCCGACGTGCCAGTGGCGCAGCGGCGAGTATGTCGTGATCCCGGCGCACAGCAGCGGCGCGACGGCGGCCAGCTGCGCTTCGGGATGGGTTATCCGCAGCACGTAGCGTTCATTGACCACGATCTGCTGTGAATAACCGCCAAGCGTGTGTCCCGGCGCGTCCTGGGTCGGCCCGTTATAGGTCAGCACCATGTGGTCGCAGTAGTTTTCCAGCCCCTCGGCGCACTCTTCGCACTGTTGACAGCTATCGACCATACAGCCGACGCCCACCAGATCGCCGACGGCGTAGCGCGAGACGGCGTTGCCGACCGCGGTCACCCGACCCACAATTTCATGCCCCGGCACGCAGGGATACAGCGTTCCTGCCCATTCCGATCGCGCCTGGTGGAGATCGGAGTGGCAGACGCCGCAGTAAGCGATGGCGATCTGTACATCCTGCGGCCCCGGGTCGCGGCGGGTGATGGCCATTGATTCCAGCGGCTGGCTGGCGGAGTAGGTACCAATAGCGTTGATCAGCATAGCGAAACCTCTTCTTGATGAATGGACTCAATAGAACGGGAGGGGAATGCGGGTGGTCAGTGGCATCGATAAGCGTAGCCTGGACTGGCCGAGATGCGAGGGGGAAAGCGGTAGAGAAACCCTCAGGCGCGGCGTTAGCCAGCGCAGTAAATAATAAGGTGGCCTTATCTTTATCGCCGCTAAGCCTTATAGGTAATTAAGGCTCATCGTATTTTTTATTCCTGTAAAATAGAGATAAATAGTTATTGCAGATAATGATGCTTACACTCTTTTTATCCTCGTAACGTCTTGTCTTTTATTCGTTAATTCACCTGTTGATACTATGATTCTCAACGAATCACTTTTTCAACCTGACCTGATGGCATAAAAACCATGTCGATCCCTGCAGCCAGCCTCTCTACTGACCAGGCGTTACCGTCTTTTTATTACGGAAGACAGACAAAGCCGTTATTCGCGGTGGAATCCCTGTTATCTGCGTTCCTGCCCGCCAGCTCACCCTTTGCGCTGCCGCGATCGACCTATTATCGTTTTCCGCCGACCCAGGCTGAATCCGGATTAATTCTGCTCGAAGAGGGGATTGCCTCGCTATGCCATGCGGAAAACAACATGGTGATATCAACGATATTTGCCCCTTCGCTATTGGGATTAATCGATGGTTACGGCGTCTTTAACGGTATTCCGGAAAAACACCACTGCTCTCTGTTTGCTGAGACAGATTTGCGCGGACGCTGGATAGGACACCAGGCCGCGGTCGAGATCCTCAATGCGCAAAACCTGTGGCAGGAGATGGCCCATGTTCTGGCGCAGCGGCTGATGGTGTTGAGCATGCGTTCGCAGGAGATGGTGGGGGTGGATTCTTATCCGATGGTGCGAACCCTGCTAACAGAGCTGGCGGACTACCCGGAGGAGTATCGTCGCCAAATTAATGCGTTAAGCTTTATACAGCGCCGCACCAACCTGTCGCGCAGCCGTGTTATGTCGATTCTGGCAGAGCTGCGCAAAGGTGGTTACATTACGGTCCATCGCGGGGTGCTGGAAAAGATAACCCGCACGCTTCCCGCCCACTTTTAAACCCGCGCGGCGGAGGGGCGTGATTTTCCCACCCCTCGTCAGCCGGTGGGCTAAGGCTCAACCGGCGTCAGAAAGTCCAGCCGCAGCGGCTCAGCCAGCAGAGACTCCATCTGCGTCATAAACGCCTGAAAATAGGGCATCGCGACATGGGCATCGAGGGCGTCCTGTCCCTGCCACGCCTCGCGCATATAGAAGGTGTCCGGCGCGTCGCGCAGCTGAAACAGGGCATAGTCGAGGTTGCCCGGCTCCTGTCTCGTCGGCAGGAGCAGCGCCTGCAGGGCCTGACGCAGGGCGTCCGTTTGGCCCGGTTTCGCCTTGAGCACGGCGATAAGCGATATCATCTTAAAACCCCTCCAGCACGATCTTGCCGACGGCGCGTCCGGTTTCCAGCTGGCGATGCGCTTTCTGCAGATTGGCGGCGGTGATGGCGCCGTAGTGTTCGCCAAGGGTGGTTTTGATAGTGTGGTTGTCGATCAGCGCCGCCACGCGGGTGAGCAGCTGATGCTGGGCGATCATATCATCCGTCTCAAACATTGAACGGGTGAACATAAATTCCCAGTGCAGGGACAGGCTTTTCGCTTTCAGCGGCACCACGTCCAGGGTCTCCGGGTCATCAATCAGCGCCAGCTTGCCCTGCGGGGCGAGGGCGTCGATCAGCGCGTTGAAGTGCTGCTCGGTATTGGTCAGGCTGGCGACATGGGTTACCGACGTGATACCAATGCGCGCCAGCTCGTCGGCGAGCGGCTTGCTGTGATCGATCACATGGTGCGCGCCCGCCTCGCGGACCCACTGCTGGCTCTCGGGACGCGAGGCGGTGCCGATCACCGTCATGGCGGTCAGTTTACTGGCCAGCTGGGTCAGGATAGACCCCACGCCGCCCGCCGCGCCGACGATTAGCAGCGTGTCGCCCGCATTGCCGCCTTCCTCAACGCCGAGACGGTGAAACAGCAGCTCCCAGGCGGTGATCGCCGTCAGCGGCAGCGCGGCGGCGGAGGCATTATCGAGGGTGCGCGGTTTGTGCGCCACCAGGCGCTCATCCACCAGCTGATATTCACTGTTGCTGCCGGCCCGGCCCAGCGCGCCGGCGTACCAGACCTCGTCCCCGGGCGCGAACAGCGTCACTTCCTCACCGACGGACTGCACCACGCCAACGGCGTCCCAGCCCAGCACCCGCGGCGTGTCGCCCTGAAAGCCGGCGCGCACTTTGGTGTCTACCGGATTGACCGAGATAGCCTTCACAGCGACCAGCAGATCACGCCCGTGGGCGGTGGGGATCGGCAGGTCGATCTCGGTTAAAGAAGGGATGTTGTTGCCGTCAGCGGCGGCTTGAGTAATGGCGATAGCTTTCATAACTGCTCCGGTCTGTGATTCGGGTGAATGAAAAGATGGAGCCATCGTAGACCGCTGCCGGGAGGGGAAAAACGGGCTAACGGCAATAACAGTTATATGCAGAAAGTGAAAATCAGCCCACCTGATAGAAGTCGAGCATCACCCCATCCTGGGTCCGGCCACCGGCGCAGATAAACAGCGAGGTGGTTAGCCAGCTGAGCGCGGGAGCATCCACCTCAAAGGTGGGCACGGTGCGAAAATAGATGGCTTCTGGCGGAATATCGCTAAAAAAGCGCATATCGTCGGCGAAAAGCTGGTCATGATACTGGGCCGGCACCCGGCGGATGCCATTGTTTTCCACATAGACCGTGCCTTCCGCCACCTGCAGGGCATAGCGGGCGGACAGCCTGCAGGTGCCGTCGGGTTCGATTATCTGGCTGTCGACGCCGCCGGGTAATACGTGGCCGCGAAGTTGACCCGAGACGCTGCCGCCGACAATCGGGATCAGCTGGCGCTTACCGGTCTGCGGGCTGCGGGAGACGATTATCGGTTTATCAACCTGGATGGTAATGGAAAAACAGTGTCTGAGTTCGGGGGTCATTATGGCTCTCCTGTTTCGGTTGCTAACGGCACGCGGCCACCGCGCCAGTGTAACGGGTTTGCGAGAGACAAAATAACGCAGGGTTTGGATAAAAATGATTGGCTGGGATGATGAGTTTGGGGGGCTCAGGTTGGTAGGGAGTGGCTGTGGGGGAGCAGGGGCAAACTGGCGGAAGATCACAGGAGTTGAACCTGCCCGGGACCGCTGGCGGCCCCAACTGGATTTGAAGTCCAGCCACCTCACCGGAGATGACGATCTTCCGCGCC
>OJXD01000144.1_pt1 | contig 14986 bp, 9 predicted proteins | sample 1600601 | NCBI WGS metagenome assembly OJXD01 (sample SAMN04436646, study PRJEB24849) | human gut metagenome | biome: human gut; feature: NICU; material: stool | host: Homo sapiens | place: USA: Saint Louis, MO | collected 2010-04-01
ATGTGCTGGAAGGGGCGGTGGAGCACCAGGACAGCATGGGCAACAAAGAGCAGGTGCCGGCGGGCGAGTTCCAGATCATGAGCGCGGGTACCGGGGTGCGCCACTCTGAGTACAACCCGAGCAAAACCGATCGTCTGCGTCTGTATCAGATCTGGATTATTCCGGAAGAAACCGGCATTACCCCGCGCTACGAGCAGCGCCGCTTCGACGCCGCCCAGGGCAAACAGCTGGTGCTGTCGCCGGATGCACGAGATGGCTCGCTGAAGGTGTACCAGGATATGGAACTCTATCGCTGGGCGCTGCTGAAAGATGAGCAGTCGGTTCACCAGATTGCCGCGGAACGCCGCGTGTGGATCCAGGTGGTCAAAGGCGAAGTGACCATCAACGGTACCAAAGCCACCACCAGCGACGGTTTGGCCATCTGGGACGAGCAGGCGATTTCGGTTCATGCCGACAGCGATAGCGAGATCCTGCTGTTCGATCTGCCGCCGGTTTGATAGTTATCTGAGCCAGGTTAAATAAATTGCGCAGCCTTCCCTCATGTTAGGGAAGGTTGCGCTTTGTCCGTGATAAACTGAGAAAATGTTTCCCGTTGATCACAGTCAGGACGATGAAAAAGAAAAGACCCGTACTTCAGGATGTAGCCGATCTTGTCGGCGTGACCAAAATGACGGTCAGTCGCTATTTACGCAACCCGGAGCAGGTCTCCGAAGCGCTGCGTGGCAAGATTGCCGTTGCCCTCGATGAACTGGGTTATATTCCCAATCGCGCCCCTGACATTCTTTCCAACGCCACCAGCCGCGCCATCGGCGTGCTGCTGCCGTCGTTAACCAATCAGGTCTTTTCGGAAGTACTGCGCGGTATCGAAAGCGTCACCGACGCCTTCGGCTATCAAACCATGCTGGCGCACTACGGCTATAAGCCGGAAATGGAAGAGAAACGCCTCGAATCGATGCTCTCCTGGAACATTGATGGCCTGATCCTCACCGAACGCACCCATACGCCGCGCACCCTGAAGATGATCGAAGTCGCCGGCATTCCGGTGGTGGAGCTGATGGACAGCCGGTCGCCGTGTCTCGATATTGCCGTCGGGTTTGATAACTTTGAAGCCGCCCGGCAGATGACCGCGGCGATCATCGCCCGCGGCCACCGCCATGTCGCCTATCTGGGGGCGCGTCTTGATGAACGTACTATCATCAAACAGAAGGGGTACGAGCAGGCGATGCTTGACGCCGGGATGACGCCCTACAGCGTGATGGTGGAACAATCCTCGTCCTATTCTTCGGGGATTGAGCTGATGCGCCAGGCGCGCCGCGAATATCCGCAGCTCGACGGCATCTTCTGCACCAACGATGACCTCGCGGTCGGCGCGGCGTTCGAGTGCCAGCGTCTGGGGCTGAAGATCCCCGATGATATGGCGATCGCCGGGTTCCACGGCCATGATATCGGCCAGGTGATGGAGCCGCGGCTGGCCAGCGTCCTGACCCCGCGCGAGCGAATGGGGCGCATCGGCGCCGAACGGCTGCTGGCGCGCATTCGTGGTGAAGCGATTACCCCTAAGATGTTAGATTTAGGTTTCACATTGTCACCGGGCGGATCAATTTAAACTGACAAGTTTGAAGTAGATCACACATATTCACATCTGGCACGAATGGATATTGCTTCTCCACAGGCCCGGCATGACAATGTTACCGATAACAGTTACCCGTAACAATTAACCGATACGCCGCCTTCGCGCTGGATGAGTCAGCCCCGGCGCGGCGTACCAGTCCAGTGGGAGGACGCTTTGAGCACGACTAACCATGATCACCACGTCTATGTCCTGATGGGCGTTTCCGGCAGCGGAAAATCCGCTGTCGCCAGCGAAGTGGCGCATCAACTGCATGCCGCGTTTCTTGACGGCGACTTTCTCCATCCGCGCAGCAATATCACCAAGATGGCCTCCGGCGAGCCGCTCAACGATGACGACCGCACGCCGTGGCTGCAGGCGCTAAATGACGCCGCGTTCGCCATGCAGCGTACCAACAAGGTGTCGCTGATCGTCTGCTCGGCGCTGAAGAAGAGCTATCGCGACATTCTGCGCAAGGGCAACCCGAACCTCTCCTTCATCTACCTGAAAGGCGATTTCGACGTGATCGAAAGCCGTCTGAAGGCGCGTAAAGGGCACTTCTTTAAAACCCAAATGTTGGTGACGCAGTTTGAAACGCTGCAGGAACCAGGCGCCGACGAGAGCGATGTGCTTATCGTCGATATCGACCAGCCGCTGGAAGGCGTGGTGGCCAGCACCATCGAGGTGATCAACAAAGGCAGTCACTAGTGAGTACTATAACGCTTGTTTTAACAGCAGTCGGCTCGGTATTGCTGCTGCTGTTTTTAGTCATGAAGGCGCGAATGCACGCCTTCGTGGCTTTGATGGTGGTTTCTATTGGCGCCGGTCTCTTCTCCGGCATGCCGCTGGATAAAATCGCGGCGACGATGGAGAAAGGGATGGGCGGTACGCTGGGCTTCCTGGCGATCGTCGTCGCGCTCGGCGCGATGTTCGGGAAGATCCTGCATGAAACGGGGGCGGTCGATCAGATTGCCGTCAAGATGCTCAAATCCTTTGGCCACAATCGCGCGCACTATGCGATTGGTCTCGCCGGTCTCATCTGCGCGCTGCCGTTGTTCTTCGAAGTGGCGATCGTACTGCTGATTAGCGTCGCCTTCTCGATGGCGCGCCATACCGGTACTAACCTCGTGAAGCTGGTGATCCCGCTGTTTGCCGGCGTTGCCGCCGCCGCGGCGTTTCTGTTGCCTGGACCGGCGCCGATGCTGCTGGCGTCGCAAATGCACGCCGACTTTGGCTGGATGATCCTGATTGGCCTGTGCGCGGCCATTCCGGGGATGATTATCGCCGGTCCGCTATGGGGCAACTTCATCAGCCGCTACGTCGAATTGCATATTCCTGACGACGTCACGGAACCGCATCTCGGCGAAGGCAAAATGCCCTCCTTCGGCTTCAGCCTGGCGCTGATCCTGCTGCCGCTGGTGCTGGTTGGCCTGAAAACCATCGCCGCGCGCTTTGTGCCGGTGGGTTCCACTGCCTACGAATGGTTCGAGTTTATCGGCCACCCGTTCACCGCGATCCTGGTGGCCTGCCTGGTGGCGATTTACGGTCTGGCGGTACGTCAGGGAATGGCGAAAGACCGGGTGATGGAGATTTGCGGCCACGCGCTGCAGCCGGCCGGGATTATTCTGCTGGTGATCGGGGCTGGCGGCGTCTTCAAGCAGGTGCTGGTTGACTCCGGCGTTGGCCCGGCGCTTGGTGAAGCGCTGACCGGAATGGGGCTGCCGATCGCTATTACCTGCTTCGTACTGGCGGCGGCGGTGCGTATCATTCAGGGCTCTGCCACCGTGGCGTGCCTGACGGCGGTCGGCCTGGTGATGCCGGTGATTGAGCAGCTGAACTACAGCGGCGCGCAGATGGCGGCATTGTCTATCTGTATCGCCGGCGGCTCGATTGTGGTAAGCCACGTGAACGACGCCGGCTTCTGGCTGTTCGGTAAATTTACCGGCGCCAGTGAAGCCCAGACGCTGAAGACCTGGACCATGATGGAAACCATCCTTGGCACCACCGGGGCGATTGTCGGTATGATCGCCTTCCAGCTGCTGAGCTAAGCCCGCTCATCTCCCGCTCGCGGGAAATAAAAAGCCAGGGTAACGCTGCTTACCCTGGCTTCTTTGCAATAAACCGCCCTTTTTCCCTCTTTTCCTTGCCAGCTATTGGCCCTTATTAGCGCTACGACGATGCTCGTATCCCTCGTCATCCCTTGCTGTGACTGGGTTTGTCGCTTTTTTTTGGCAAGCGGAAAAGCACCAGATTTCACGCTTAATCCATAATCAGGATCAATAAAATAGCGACGGAAAATATTCCATTCCCCGGGGGATTTCCCCGATAATCGTTGCGCTTTTGACGACGACCAGCGACGGTGGACAATGTGCAGGATAAGTTGCTTTTCTGATTGTTCAGCAATCATTGATTAATTTCACTTGCGACTTTAGCTGCATTTTGTAAGGTGAGGGATAATCCAGTTGGAAACTGGCCAGGCACAAACAGCACACACCTCGCAGGAATACGTTATGAAAAATGTTGGTTTTATCGGCTGGCGCGGAATGGTCGGCTCTGTCCTCATGCAACGCATGGTTGAAGAGCGCGATTTCGACGCCATTCGCCCGGTGTTCTTCTCTACCTCCCAGCTGGGACAGCCAGCGCCGTCATTCGGCGGTAGCACCGGTGGCACGCTGCAGGATGCGTTCGATCTGGACGCGCTGAAGGCGCTGGACATTATTGTCACGTGCCAGGGCGGCGATTACACCAACGAGATTTACCCGAAGCTGCGCGCAAGCGGCTGGCAGGGTTACTGGATTGACGCGGCTTCTTCGCTGCGCATGAAGGACGATGCGATCATTATCCTCGACCCGGTTAACCAGGATGTGATCACCGCCGGCCTGAACAACGGCGTGAAAACCTTTGTCGGCGGCAACTGCACCGTCAGCCTGATGCTGATGTCCCTCGGCGGCCTGTTTGCTCAGGATCTGGTGGAGTGGGTCAGCGTGGCGACGTACCAGGCGGCTTCCGGCGGCGGCGCGCGTCATATGCGCGAGCTGCTGAGCCAGATGGGGCAACTGCATAATCATGTGGCCGCGGAGCTGGCGGACCCGGCTTCCGCCATCCTGGATATTGAGCGCAAAGTGACGTCGCTGACCCGCAGCGGCGAGCTGCCGGTCGATAACTTTGGCGTACCGCTGGCGGGCAGCCTGATCCCGTGGATCGACAAACAGCTGGATAACGGTCAGAGCCGCGAAGAATGGAAAGGCCAGGCGGAGACCAACAAGATCCTCGCCACCTCGTCCGTTATCCCGGTAGACGGCCTCTGCGTTCGCGTTGGCGCGCTGCGCTGCCACAGCCAGGCGTTTACCATCAAGCTGAAGAAAGATGTTTCTATCCCGACCGTTGAGGAGCTGCTGGCCGCGCACAACCCGTGGGCCAAAGTGGTACCGAACGATCGTGAGATTACCATGCGCGAGCTGACCCCAGCCGCGGTGACGGGCACCCTGACCACCCCGGTAGGACGCCTGCGTAAACTGAATATGGGGCCGGAGTATCTATCGGCCTTTACCGTTGGCGACCAACTGCTGTGGGGCGCCGCGGAGCCGCTGCGCCGGATGCTTCGCCAGCTGGCGTAAGCCCAGGATGAACAGAAAGGGGGTCTTCAAGCCCCCTTTTTTTTTGCGTAATACAAGGAGTAAACGCGGATGTTAGATTTTTCCCCACGGAGGTAACTCAGCCTTGGCTATGCTTTAAGTAAGGAATTCCTTACCTGAAGGTGGGACGGAGCAGGAGGATGCTGAGAGCACTGCGCCGTTCAGGTCAAAAAAAGTCGCCAGTTACAGGAATGAGCGACACTTACAACAGGATGAAAGCATGTCTAATCATATTGATAGAGACGTGATTAATGCGCTAATCGCCGGTCATTTCGCGGATCCCTTTTCCGTGCTCGGCATGCACCGTACTGACGCCGGGCTGGAAGTGCGCGCATTATTACCCGATGCCACCGACGTGTGGGTTATTGAACCGAAAACCGGACGCAAAGTCGGCAAGCTCGAATGTCTCGACTCGCGTGGTTTCTTCAGCGGCGTCCTGCCGCGGCGTAAAAACGCTTTTCGCTATCAGCTGGCCGTCACCTGGCACGGGCAGCAGAATCTGATCGATGACCCTTATCGCTTTGGTCCGCTGTTGCAGGACCTTGACGTCTGGCTGCTGTCGGAAGGGACCCACCTGCGCCCTTACGAAACGCTGGGCGCGCACGCTGCCACCATGGACGGCGTCACCGGTACCCGTTTCTCGGTGTGGGCGCCGAACGCCCGCCGCGTATCGGTGGTGGGGCAGTTTAACTACTGGGATGGCCGTCGCCACCCGATGCGATTCCGCAAAGAGTCCGGGATCTGGGAGCTGTTCGTTCCCGGCGCGCACAATGGCCAGCTGTATAAATTCGAACTGATTGACGCCCACGGCAATCTGCGGGTCAAAGCCGACCCTTACGCCTTTGAGTCGCAAATGCGTCCGGAAAGCGCCTCGCTTATCTGCGACCTGCCGCCCAAAGTGGAACAGCCAGCGGACCGCAGAGCGGCGAACCAGTTTGATGCCCCGATCTCTATCTATGAAGTGCATCTCGGCTCCTGGCGCCGTCATACCGATAATAATTTCTGGCTGAGCTACCGCGAGCTGGCCGACCAGCTGGTGCCCTATGCGAAATGGATGGGCTTCACCCATCTCGAACTATTGCCGGTTAACGAGCACCCGTTCGACGGCAGCTGGGGCTATCAACCCACCGGGCTCTATGCGCCGACCCGCCGCTTCGGCACCCGCGACGATTTCCGTTACTTTATCAATGCCGCGCACGCCGCCGGGCTGAACGTCATTCTTGACTGGGTGCCCGGCCACTTCCCGGCGGATGATTTTGCCCTTGCCTCGTTTGACGGCACTTCGCTGTATGAGCACAGCGATCCGCGCGAGGGGTATCACCAGGACTGGAATACCCTGATCTACAACTACGGACGTCGGGAAGTCAGCAACTACCTGGTGGGTAACGCGCTGTACTGGATCGAACGCTTCGGCATCGATGCGCTGCGGGTCGACGCGGTGGCCTCGATGATCTATCGCGATTACAGCCGCAAGGCGGGAGAGTGGATCCCCAACGAATACGGCGGTCGGGAGAATCTGGAAGCCATTGAGTTTCTGCGCAACACCAATCGCATCCTTGGCGAACAGACGCCGGGCGCGGTCACCATGGCGGAAGAGTCCACCGATTTTGCCGGGGTGACCCGTCCGCCAGCCGGCGGCGGCCTCGGTTTCTGGTTCAAATGGAACCTTGGCTGGATGCACGACACCCTGGATTACATGAAGCTCGATCCGGTGCATCGCCGCTACCATCATGACAAAATGACCTTCGGCATGCTCTACAACTACACCGAGAATTTTGTGCTGCCGCTCTCCCACGATGAAGTGGTGCACGGCAAAAAATCGATTCTCGACCGCATGCCGGGCGATGCCTGGCAGAAGTTCGCCAACCTGCGCGCCTACTACGGCTGGCTGTTCGCCTTCCCGGGGAAAAAGCTGCTGTTTATGGGCAATGAGTTCGCTCAGGGCCGCGAGTGGAACCATGACGTTAGCCTCGACTGGCATCTACTGGAGGGCGGCGACAACTGGCACCACGGCGTCCAGCGGCTGGTGCGCGACCTGAACCATACCTACCGGCATCATAAAGCGCTGCACGAGCTGGATTTTGACCCCTACGGCTTCGAATGGCTGGTGGTCGATGACCATGAGCGCTCGGTGTTTGTCTTTGTACGCCGTGACCGGGCGGGCAACGAGATTATCGTTGCCAGCAACTTCACGCCGGTGCCGCGCCACGACTACCGCTTCGGCATTAACCAGCCGGGCCGCTGGCGCGAGGCGCTAAATACCGACTCCATGCACTATCACGGCAGCAATCAGGGCAATGGCGGCGTGGTGGAAAGCGACGCTATCGCCAGCCATGGCCGCGAACATTCGCTGTCGCTGACCCTGCCCCCGCTGGCGACGATCTGGCTGGTCCGGGAGGCGCAATGACCTCACTCGCGGCAGGCAAACCTGCGCCATTGGGCGCCAGCTATGACGGCAAGGGGGTGAATTTCGCCCTCTTCTCCGCCCATGCGGAGCGGGTGGAGCTGTGCGTATTCGACGAGCAGGGCAACGAGCAACGCTTCGATCTCCCGGCGCGCAGCGGCGACATCTGGCACGGCTGGCTGGCCGCCGCCGGGCCGGGCCTGCGCTACGGCTATCGGGTACATGGTCCCTGGGACCCGGCGCAGGGGCACCGCTTTAACCCGGCCAAGCTGTTGATCGATCCCAGCGCCCACCGGGTCGAGGGCGATCTGCCTGACGATGAGCGCCTGCACGGCGGCATGTGGCAGCCCGATCGCCGCGACAGCGCCGCGGTCGCGCCAAAATCGCAGGTGGTGGATCTGCGCTATGACTGGCGTGGCGATAAACCGCCGCGTACCCCATGGGGGGAAACGGTGATTTATGAAGCGCACGTGAAAGGGCTTACCTTGCTTAATCCGCAGCTACCGGAAGCCATTCGCGGAACCTATAAAGCGCTGGGCCACCCGGCGATGATCGCTTACTTCAAATCGCTGGGCATCAGCGCCCTTGAGCTGTTGCCGGTGGCGCAGTTCGCCAGCGAGCCGCGACTGCAGCGGATGGGGTTAAGCAACTACTGGGGCTACAACCCGTTGGCGTGGTTCGCGCTGGATCCGCGCTACGCCAGCGACCCGGATCGCGCCCTGGATGAGTTTCGCGATGCGGTTAAGGCGCTGCACGCCGCCGGTATCGAAGTGATTCTGGATATCGTGCTCAACCATAGTGCGGAAATCGATCTCGACGGGCCCACCGTCTCCCTGCGCGGAATCGACAACCGTAGCTATTATTGGGTAAGGGAGGATGGCGATTATCACAACTGGACCGGGTGCGGTAATACGCTCAATCTTAGCCACCCCGGCGTGGTGGAGTGGGCGCGCCAGTGTTTGCGCTTTTGGGTGGATGAGTGCCATGTCGACGGCTTTCGCTTCGACCTCGCCTCAGTGATGGGGCGGACGCCGGAATTCCGCCAGGATGCGCCGCTGTTCGAGGCTATCCGCCGCGACAGCGTGCTGTCGCAGGTGAAACTGATTGCGGAACCCTGGGATATCGGCCCGGGCGGCTATCAGGTGGGTAATTTCCCACCGCTGTTCGCTGAATGGAATGACCATTTTCGCGATAGCGCCCGACGCTTCTGGCTACAGCAAAATGTCTCTTTGGGGGATTTTGCCCAACGTTTCGCAGCCTCCAGCGATCTCTTTGCCCGCGATGGCAAGCCGCCATCGGCGACGGTCAACCTGGTGACGGCCCACGATGGCTTCACGCTGCGCGACTGCGTTTGTTTCAATCAGAAACACAATGAGGCAAACGGGGAGGAGAATCGCGATGGGACTAACAATAACTACAGCAACAATCATGGTATAGAAGGATTAGAAGCGAATTTTGCGGTGATTGAACGGCGGCGCGCCAGCGCGCATGCGCTGCTGACGACGCTGCTGCTGGCTCAGGGGACGCCAATGCTGCTGGCGGGCGATGAACAGGGCCACAGCCAGCACGGTAACAATAATGCTTACTGCCAGGACAACGCCCTGACGTGGCTGGACTGGCGCCAGGCGAACCCGGGATTAACCGCCTTTACCGCGGCGCTGATCCACCTGCGGCGTCGTATTCCGGCGCTCACCCGCAACCGCTGGTGGCAGGAGGGGGATGGCAACGTCCGCTGGCTTAATCGCAACGCCCAGCCCCTGACTGCCGCGGAGTGGCAGCAGGGGGCCGCGTGTATGCAGATCCAGTTGTCGGATCGCTGGCTGCTCACGCTGAACGCCACCGCAGAGGTGGTCGATATGGTTTTACCCGAGGGGGAATGGCGCGCCGTTCCTCCATTCGCCGGAGAGGATAATCCGGTCATCATGGCTGTCTGGCATGGGCCCGCGCACGGAGTGTGCGTATTTCAAAGGTCGTAAGCCCTGAAGCTTTCGGTTGGACCCGTGGCGGCGGCGCGGCGGGATGAGCTGGAAAGCGGGGGTGTAAAAAGGAGTTAATCATGGTTAGGCTTGAAAAAAACGATCCGCTGATGCTGGCGCGTCAATTACCCATCAAATCCGTGGCGTTGATCCTCGCGGGCGGGCGTGGCACCCGGCTGAAGGATCTCACCATTAAGCGTGCGAAACCTGCCGTTCACTTTGGCGGCAAGTTCCGTATTATCGATTTCGCATTATCTAACTGCATTAACTCAGGGATCCGCCGCATCGGTGTTATTACCCAGTATCAGTCGCACACGCTGGTGCAGCACATCCAGCGCGGCTGGTCGTTCTTCAGCGAAGAGATGAACGAGTTTGTCGATCTGCTGCCGGCTCAGCAGCGCGTGCATGGCGAAAATTGGTATCGCGGCACGGCGGATGCGGTGACGCAGAACCTGGATATCATCAGCCGCTACAAGGCCGAGTACGTGGTGATCCTCGCGGGCGACCATATTTATAAGCAGGACTACTCGCGCATGCTGATCGACCATGTCGAAAAAGGGGCGCGTTGCACCGTGGCCTGCATGCCGGTGCCCATTGAAGAGGCATCCGCCTTCGGCGTCATGGCGGTCGACGAAAACGAAAAAATCATTGAGTTTGTCGAGAAACCCGCCAACCCGCCGGCGATGCCGACCGACCCGACCAAATCGCTGGCCAGCATGGGCATTTATGTCTTTGACGCCGCCTATCTTTATGAGCTGCTGGAAGAAGACGATCGCAACGAGAACTCCAGCCACGATTTCGGCAAAGACATCATTCCGAAGATCACCGAAGCTGGCATGGCTTATGCACATCCTTTCCCGCTCTCCTGTGTGCAGTCCGACCCGAACGCCGAACCTTACTGGCGCGACGTGGGGACGCTGGAAGCCTACTGGAAGGCTAACCTCGATCTGGCGTCAGTCACGCCGGAGCTGGATATGTACGACCAGAACTGGCCGATCCGCACCCATATGGAATCGCTGCCGCCGGCGAAGTTCGTGCAGGACCGCTCCGGTAGTCACGGCATGACCCTGAACTCGCTGGTTTCCGGGGGGTGCATTATCTCCGGGTCGGTGGTGGTGCAGTCGGTGCTGTTCCCGCGCGTGCGGGTGAATTCGTTCTGTAACATTGATTCGGCAGTCTTGTTGCCAGATGTCTGGGTGGGGCGCTCATGCCGCCTGCGTCGCTGCGTGATTGACCGCGCCTGTGTTATCCCGGAAGGAATGGTGATTGGTGAGAATGCGGAAGAGGATGCACGCCGCTTCTATCGCTCAGAGGAAGGTATCGTGCTGGTGACCCGCGACATGCTGCGGAAATTAGGGCACAAACAGGAGCGCTAATGCAGGTCTTACATGTATGTTCTGAGATGTTCCCGCTGTTAAAGACGGGCGGTCTGGCGGACGTCATCGGCGCACTGCCGGCGGCGCAAATCGCGGAGGGTATCGATACGCGCGTGCTGTTGCCGGCGTTTCCCGATATCCGTCGCGGCGTGGTGGATGCCCAGGTGGTGACCCGCCGGGATACCTTCGCCGGGCGGATCACGCTGCTGTACGGCCACTTTAACGGCGTGGGGATCTACCTGATAGACGCCCCGCATCTCTATGACCGTCCGGGGAGCCCTTACCACGATACCAACCAGCACGCTTATCCCGACAACGTCCTGCGCTTTGCGCTGCTGGGCTGGGTGGGAAGTGAAATGGCCAGCGGACTGGATCCGTTCTGGCGCCCGGATGTGGTGCATGCCCATGACTGGCACGCCGGCCTGACGCCGGCCTACCTGGCGGCGCGCGGACGCCCGGCTAAATCGGTGTTTACCGTGCACAACCTGGCGTACCAGGGGATGTTTTACTCCTGGCATATGAATGACATTGAGCTGCCTTGGTCGTTCTATAACATGCATGGCCTCGAGTTTAACGGGCAGATCTCGTTTCTCAAGGCCGGCCTCTACTACGCCGACCATATTACGGCGGTGAGCCCGACCTACGCGCGCGAGATCACCGAGCCGCAGTACGCCTACGGCATGGAGGGGCTGCTGCGCCAGCGCCATCATGAAGGTCGGCTGTCGGGAATTCTCAACGGCGTTGACGACGGTATCTGGAGCCCGCAAAACGATCTGCTGCTGCCGATGCGCTACGATCGCGACACGCTGGAGGAGAAGGCGGAGAACAAGCGTCAGCTGCAGATTGCCATGGGCCTGAAGGTCGATGATAAAGCGCCGTTGTTTGCCGTCGTCAGCCGTCTTACCAGCCAGAAAGGGCTGGACCTGGTGCTTGAAGCGCTGCCGGGTCTGCTTGAGCAGGGCGGCCAGCTGGCGCTGCTGGGCGCCGGCGATCCGGTGCTGCAGGAAGGTTTCCTCGCCGCCGCCGCCGAACACCCGGGCAAAGTGGGTGTGCAGATTGGCTACCATGAGGCCTTCTCCCACCGCATTATGGGCGGCGCCGACGTCATTCTGGTCCCGAGCCGCTTTGAACCCTGCGGCCTGACCCAGCTGTATGGTCTGAAGTACGGGACGCTGCCGCTGGTGCGCCGCACCGGCGGTCTGGCGGACACCGTCGCTGACAGTTCGCTGGAGAATCTGGCCGATGGTCTGGCGACAGGGTTTGTCTTTGAGGACAGCAATGCGCTGTCATTGCTGCGCGCTATCCGTCGCGCCTTTGTCCTCTGGTCGCGCCCGTCGCTCTGGCGCTACGTGCAGCGTCAGGCGATGAATATGGATTTTAGCTGGCAGGTTGCCGCGAACTCCTATCGCGAACTTTATCAACGCTTGATGTAACCACTGGAGTCATTGTTATGAATGTACCCTTTAGCTATGCATCACCGACGCTGAGCGTTGAGGCGTTAAAGCATTCTATTGCCTATAAACTGATGTTTATCATCGGTAAAGATCCGGCCATCGCCAACAAGCATGAATGGCTTAACGCCACGCTGTTTGCCGTTCGCGATCGCATGGTGGAGCGCTGGCTGCGCTCCAACCGCGCGCAGCTCTCCCAGGAAGTGCGCCAGGTGTACTATCTGTCGATGGAGTTTCTGATCGGCCGCACCCTCTCGAATGCGCTGCTGTCGCTGGGCATTTATGACGATGTGAGCAGCGCGCTGGCGGAGATGGGGCTCGATCTCGAAGAGCTGATCGATGAAGAGAATGACCCCGGGCTTGGCAACGGCGGTCTGGGCCGCCTGGCGGCTTGCTTCCTTGACTCCCTGGCGGCGCTGGGTCTGCCGGGACGCGGTTACGGCATCCGCTACGACTACGGGATGTTTAAACAGAATATTGTCGATGGCCGGCAAAAAGAGTCTCCTGACTACTGGCTGGAGTACGGTAACCCGTGGGAGTTTGAGCGCCACAACACCCGCTATAAAGTGCGCTTCGGCGGCCGCATTCAGCAGGAAGGAAAGAAAACCCGCTGGATTGAGACGGAGGAGATCATTGCGGAAGCCTACGACCAGATCATCCCCGGCTTTGACACCGACGCCACCAACACACTGCGTCTGTGGAGCGCGCAGGCCAGTAGCGAAATTAACCTCGGTAAATTCAACCAGGGCGACTACTTCGCCGCGGTAGAGGATAAAAACCACTCCGAAAACGTCTCCCGCGTGCTCTATCCGGACGACTCGACCTACTCCGGCCGCGAGCTGCGCCTGCGCCAGGAGTATTTCCTCGTGTCGGCCACGGTGCAGGATATCCTGAGTCGCCATTACATGTTGCATAAAACCTATGACAACCTGGCGGACAAGATTGCCATTCACCTGAATGACACCCACCCGGTGCTGTCGATACCGGAGCTGATGCGTCTGCTTATCGACGAACATAAGTTCAGCTGGGACGAGGCGTTCGAGGTGACCTGCCAGGTCTTCTCCTATACCAACCACACCCTGATGAGCGAAGCGCTCGAGACCTGGCCGGTGGATATGCTGGGTAAAATTCTGCCGCGCCATCTGCAGATTATCTTCGAGATTAACGACTATTTCCTCAAGACCTTGCAGGAGCAGTATCCGAACGATACCGACCTTCTCAGCCGCACCTCGATTATCGACGAGTCTAACGGCCGCCGTGTGCGGATGGCCTGGCTGGCGGTAGTGGTCAGCCACAAGGTCAACGGGGTGTCCGAGCTGCATTCCCGACTGATGGTGGAGTCACTGTTTGCCGAATTCGCCAAAATCTTCCCAATGCGCTTTATCAACGTGACCAACGGTGTGACGCCGCGCCGCTGGCTGGCGCTGGCCAACCCGCCGCTGTCGAAAGTGCTGGATGAGCATATCGGCCGCACCTGGCGGACCGATCTGAGTCAGCTTGATGAGCTGAAACAGCATATCGACTACCCGATGGTCAATCAGGCGGTGCGTCAGGCCAAGTTTGAGAACAAACAGCGGCTGGCCAGCTATATTGCTCAACAGCTCAATGTGGTGGTCAATCCGAAGGCGCTGTTTGATGTGCAGATCAAACGTATCCATGAATACAAACGCCAGCTAATGAATGTGCTGCACGTCATCACCCGCTATAACCGGATCAAGGCCGATCCGCAGGCCGAGTGGGTGCCGCGGGTGAATATTTTCGCCGGTAAGGCGGCCTCGGCCTACTATATGGCCAAGCACATTATTCACCTGATCAACGATGTGGCGGCGGTGATTAATAACGATCCGCAGATTGGCGACAAGCTGAAGGTCGTCTTTATCCCCAACTACAGCGTTAGTCTGGCGCAGCTGATCATTCCGGCGGCAGACCTGTCGGAACAGATCTCCCTCGCAGGCACTGAAGCTTCCGGTACCAGTAATATGAAGTTTGCCCTTAACGGCGCGCTGACTATCGGCACCCTTGATGGGGCAAACGTGGAGATGCAGGAGCACGTGGGCGAAGAGAATATCTTTATCTTCGGCAACACCGCGGAAGAGGTGGAGGAGCTACGTCGCAGCGGTTATAAACCACGCGAATATTACGAGCAGGATGAAGAGCTCCACCAGGCGCTGACGCAGATCGGTACCGGCGTCTTCAGCCCGGCAGAACCGGGGCGCTACCGCGACCTGCTGGATTCGCTGATTAACTTTGGCGACCACTACCAGGTTCTGGCGGACTATCGTAGCTATGTGGACTGCCAGGATCGCGTCGACGAGCTGTATCAAAACCCGGAAGAGTGGGCCTATAAGGCGATGTTGAATATTGCCAACATGGGCTACTTCTCTTCTGACCGGACGATCCAGGAGTACGCGAAATATATCTGGCATATCGACCCGGTAAGGCTGTAAGCCAGTCAATGCAACACAACGGGGCCATTTGGCCCCGTTGTTTGATTATTGCGGTTGAACCTGGCCTCAGGCGTTTCCGCCGGCAGCG
>OJXD01000195.1_pt1 | contig 11613 bp, 15 predicted proteins | sample 1600601 | NCBI WGS metagenome assembly OJXD01 (sample SAMN04436646, study PRJEB24849) | human gut metagenome | biome: human gut; feature: NICU; material: stool | host: Homo sapiens | place: USA: Saint Louis, MO | collected 2010-04-01
TCATCGGGCATTATCTGAACATAAAACACTATCAATAAGTTGGAGTCATTACCGGGATTTCGATGACTTTATTATTGTTGACCCGATGGGGGTTATCCCGGCAATCTATGTGTATTTTAAGAAGGCTCCTGCCGGATTTCTAGAAACCGGTTATTATAACGACTTTGATGGGAGGTCAAGAGAAGGAATGTACGAGGTTGACCATTTACCATCAAAAGCGGCGGTTAGAGAATATTTGATTAATAAATATCCTGAAGCAGAAAAGGATGATATAAAAAAATTACTTGGTAAGGTTGCAGTCGTTTCTATCCCTATAGATGTACATCGTGACTGTAGTGAAACCTTCAGAGGGCGTAATAATAGTAGGATAGAAACAGAAAATGGTGAGACAATATCTAAAAAAGAACTTGATGCTCGTGATTTAGAATTTGCCGTTGACTCGAATTGGAATGCTAATGCTAAGTGTCTTAAAGAAAGATATGGCATAAGTGATGAGAAAATTGAAGAAGTTAGAGCAAAATTGCATGACTTAAACAGAAAAGTGGGGTTGTACTAAATGAAAATTGATGTTGAAACACTTATAAAACACTTAGGAAAACCGTACCAGGAGATTTTTGAGAAAGGATTGATTCCTTATAAAACAAAACCCCATGGTCCTATTGATGAAGATGAAGCTGACCTGGATATGAGACGTGAAGGAATGCTTTTGGTCTTTGTTAATGATTCAGAAAAGAAACTTAAAGAAGTCACACTAAGATTAGAAGATGAGGGTAAGACAGATTGGTTATTTCCTAACCCTATGCCGTTTGGTCTGAAACCGGTGATGACCCAGCAGTGGGCTCGTGAGAATTTAGGCTTGCCGATGGTTCATGTTGAGGCAAAGATTGTTATGACTATTTATATGGGGGTTAAAGAAATTTACGCTTTACCAATGCCCAACCAGCATATTGCAGCAGCGCTCACATATGATAAAGATTTTTTTGTAAAAAAAATCACTTTTTATTCTTTGGAGCGAGCCAAAGAGATACAGGTCGCGTTACAGAAAAAGCGACTTGGTGGTAAATGAATATTGATATCGAAACACTTGTGAAGCAATTGGGTAAAGATTATCAGGAAATTTATGATAGTGGGCTAATTAAATATAAGACAAAACCAACTGCCACAGTGGGCTATGATACAGCTACATTAGATACGAAACGAGAAGGATTATTTTTATCTTTCGAGAATGATAAAAATAAAACCTTCAAAGGAATTACATTAACATTAGAAGATGATGACATAACAGACTGGGTCTTTCCGAATTCAATGCCTTTTAATCTTGAACCGGTAATGACTCAAAACTGGATGCGTGAGCGTTTTGGGTTCCCAATGATTTATGGCGAGCCATAAAACTATGGGGAGTTACAGTCGTGGTATCAGTGAGGTATACCCACTGTTACCACCTAATCAGAACATTGCTGTTTTATTTGTTTATGACGCCGACCTTTTTGTTGTTAGTGTGACTTTTTATTCTTTGGCGCATGCAGAAGCAATTCAGGCTGCGTCAGAGCGAAATAGATTAATGAATAAATAAGCGTTAATGTTTTACTGCTTGTAAATGATGATTTTTTACAGAGCTAATTCATATTCCCTGATCTCTGTACTGTTCCCGCAATGTTGACCACATTCTTAAGAAGAGCTGCTCCCCTAATGTGATCATAAGACCGATGAAATTGTTCTTTTTGCCCGTTACCGCATCACCACTGAAAAAGGCCAGGTATTCGAAGGCCGGGCAGATGCTGATGGGAAAACGGCCAGCGTTTATACCGCATTGCCTGAATCAATAAAAATAGAGCTACTGTGAGCCATGGACAGGAGAAAGCCGGGATGACACAAATACTGGGAACCGGAGAGGGAAAAACATCATCAGCCGCAAAAGAGCCGGTTGTTGAACGTAAACCCGCACAGGTATTTTTTGAATCGATGGCGCTGGCCGCCTCAATGAGTGGTTATTATGCAGGGCCAACAGCCACAACGCTGGGAAATTCGCTTTCATTAGGGGCGGGGACTGCGGCAGGTGTCGGAGAAGGCGTCGCGGGCGCACGGGCGCTGGCTGCGCCTAATCCCCTCACCGTTGCTCTGCTGGCTATCTTCTATTCTCCGTCACTGAATGAAGGTGAGACGGAAATGCTACAAGATATACGTGGCGACCAGCTCTATCAGAATCTGATCCATGGCCAGATGATGGTGGGCGCTTTTACCCGCGTAAACTCAACGGTCATTCAGGGGGATTATGTCCCGGAATATGAACTCCGGGAAATAGCCCGACAAAATGGCACAGTGCACACGAGGGTGCGCTTTCGTATTGAAGAAGATCCTGAGGCAGGGGAACTGGTTTCCCGCAGCTATGAGGTGGGGGGAAAAAGCGGGCTGGATCGGGTCCGGGTGCGGTTTGCAAAACAGCTGAATAAAGAGACATGGGGCTTTGAAAATCCTTCAATTAAAGGAACATTTGTCTGGTCCCGGTCTGCCGGGCAGGGAAAATTTGAGTGGGGATCCAGTCAGACTACTGTTCATGACGGGGGCGCTGGCGGCTCTACCACACCGCCTACACCCATTCCGGAACCGCGGAGCGTCTGGGGATTGCCTAACCCGGCCCCGGCATCGTTACCGCCCGTACCGGGAACGCCGATCCCGGAGGAACAGGGACCAAATATTGAAACATTGCCCATCGAAGACCGGGATTTCAATGACTTTATTATTGTTGACCCGATGGGGGGTGTCCCGGCAATCTATGTTTATTTTCAGAAAGCTTCAGTTAGAGATTTAGAGGTTGACTATTACGGAAATTTTGAAGGTCGTTCAAGGCAGGGCCTATATGAAGTGGATCATATTCCTTCAAAGGAAGCTGTTAGGATATATTTGAAAGGGACATATCCAAACCTGAAAGATGACATTATAGAACAAATGACTGACAGAGTGGCTGCTGTCGCTATACCGATAGAAGTACACCGGCAATGTAGTGAAACCTATGGTGGGAAAAACAATAGTAAATTTAGAACACAAGACGGAGGATTAGTCACTCAAAAAGTTCTAGATGCCAGTAATTTAGAAGCTGCAGTTGATGCTAACTGGGATGTCAATGCTGAGTGCCTTAGGAATGAATATGGTGTAAGTGATGAAAAAATTGAAGAGATCAGGGCCAAACTACATGAGTTAAACCGGAAAGCGGGGTTATATTAAATGAGCTTGAATGTTGAGAAGTTGATAAAGAACCTTGGGAAATCGTATCTGGATATTTATGAGCAAGGATTGATCCCCTACAAAACAAAACCAAGTGGTACGGTTAGTGATGACATTTATAGATTAGATATGAAACGAGAGGGGGTATTTTTATCATTTTTTAATAATCAAGATAAAAATCTTAAGGAGGTGACCTTAAGGTTAGAGGATGAGAATAAAACTGACTGGTTATTTCCTAACTTGCTGCCATTTGGTCTTGAACCAGTAATGACACAGCGATGGGTACGAGACCGATTTGGTCATCCGATTACTTACGTTGATGCCTGCGTGATTATGACTATTTATGTCGGGGTGGAGGAAACATATATTTTACCGACTCCGAATCAAAATATTGCAGCGGCATTTTCTTACAATAAAGATTTTTTTGTTAACAGGATCACATTTATTCCGGTTGAACAGGCGAAAGAAATCCAGTCTGCACTTGAGAAAAAACGACTTGGTGGCAAATGATCATTGACGTCGAAAAACTGGTAAAACAACTGGGTAAGCCTTATCATGAAATTTACAGTCACGGGTTGATTCCTTATAAAACAAAGCTTTACGGTCCTATTGATGAAGATGAAGCTGAATTAGATATGAAACGAGAAGGAATTCTTTTGGTTTTCACCAATAATTCCGAGAAAAATCTTACTGAAATTACATTAAGGTTAGAAGATAAAGGCAAAACAGACTGGGTATTCCCCAATCCGATGCCATTTGGTATGGAACCGGTGATGACCCAATTGTGGGTTAGAGAGCGCTTTGGGTTGCCCATGATTTATGCTGATGCGGAAATCATCATGACTATTTATATGGGGGTGAAAGAGGTCTATGCTCTACCTACTCCTCATCAATATATCGCTGCCGCATTTACCTATAACAAAGATTTATTTGCAGAAACCGTGACTTTTTACCCACTGGAACGGGCCAAAGAGATTCAGGCCGTACTGGAGAAAAAACGATTAGAGAGTTAATGAATCCTTAATGGTCCGGTCATGACTGGACCATTTTCTTGCTCCATGAAGATAGTATTTAGCCGGATGTCGGGACGTGTGGTGTATTTATCAAATGAGTATTGATGTCGAACAGCTTATTAAGAAAATTAGTCGACCTTATCAGGAAATAGTTGAGCAAGAATTGATTCCCTATAAGAATAAACTGCATGGCCCGGTTGATGAAAATGAAGCCTATCTGGATATGTTGGTGGCAAATGAATATTGATGTCGAAACACTCGTGAAACAATTGGGTAAAGATCATCAGGAAATTTATGATAGTGGACTAATTAAATATAAGACAAAACCAACTGCCACAGCGGGCTATGATACAGCTACATTAGACATGAAACGAGAAGGATTGTTTTTCTCTTTCGAGAATGATAAAAATAAAACCTTCAAAGAAATTACATTAACATTAGAAGATGATGACATAACAGACTGGGTCTTTCCGAATTCAATGCCTTTTAATCTTGAACCGGTAATGACTCAAAACTGGATGCGTGAGCGTTTTGGGTTCCCAATGATTTATGGCGAGCCATAAAACTATGGGGAGTTACAGTCGTGGTATCAGTGAGGTATACCCACTGTTACCACCTAATCAGAACATTGCTGTTTTATTTGTTTATGACGCCGACCTTTTTGTTGTTAGTGTGACTTTTTATTCTTTGGCGCATGCAGAAGCAATTCAGGCTGCGTCAGAGCGAAATAGATTAATGAATAAATAAGCGTTAATGTTTTACTGCTTGTAAATGATGATTTTTTACAGAGCTAATTCATATTCCCTGATCTCTGTACTGTTCCCGCAATGTTGACCACATTCTTAAGAAGAGCTGCTCCCCTAATGTGATCATAAGACCGATGAAATTGTTCTTTTTGCCCGTTACCGCATCACCACTGAAAAAGGCCAGGTATTCGAAGGCCGGGCAGATGCTGATGGGAAAACGGCCAGCGTTTATACCGCATTGCCTGAATCAATAAAAATAGAGCTACTGTGAGCCATGGACAGGAGAAAGCCGGGATGACACAAATACTGGGAACCGGAGAGGGAAAAACATCATCAGCCGCAAAAGAGCCGGTTGTTGAACGTAAACCCGCACAGGTATTTTTTGAATCGATGGCGCTGGCCGCCTCAATGAGTGGTTATTATGCAGGGCCAACAGCCACAACGCTGGGAAATTCGCTTTCATTAGGGGCGGGGACTGCGGCAGGTGTCGGAGAAGGCGTCGCGGGCGCACGGGCGCTGGCTGCGCCTAATCCCCTCACCGTTGCTCTGCTGGCTATCTTCTATTCTCCGTCACTGAATGAAGGTGAGACGGAAATGCTACAAGATATACGTGGCGACCAGCTCTATCAGAATCTGATCCATGGCCAGATGATGGTGGGCGCTTTTACCCGCGTAAACTCAACGGTCATTCAGGGGGATTATGTCCCGGAATATGAACTCCGGGAAATAGCCCGACAAAACGGCACAGTGCGCACGAGGGTACGCTTTCGTATTGAAGAAGATCCTGAGTCAGGGGAACTGGTTTCCCGCAGCTATGAGGTGGGGGAAAAAAGCGGGTTGGATCGGGTCCGGGTGCGGTTTGCAAAACAGCTGGATAAAGAGACATGGGGTTTTGAAGATCCTTCAATTAAAGGCACATTTGTCTGGTCCCGGTCTGCCGGGCAGGGAAAATTTGAGTGGGGTTCCAGCCAGACGACTGTTCATGACGGGAGCGCTGGCGGCTCTACCACACCGCCTACACCCATTCCGGAACCGCGGAGCATCTGGGGGTTGCCTAACCCGGCCCCGGAATCGTTACCGCCCGTACCGGGAACGCCGATCCCGGAGGAACAGGAACCAAATATTGAAACATTGCCCATCGAAGACCGGGATTTCGATGACTTTATTATTGTTGACCCGATGGGGGTTGTCCCGGCAATCTATGTGTATTTTAAGAAAGCCCCTGTGGAAGAGTATGAGGTTGACTATTATGAAAATTTTGAAGGCCGTTCAAGGCAGGGAAAATATCAAGTCGATCATATTCCATCTAGAGATGCGGTTCGTGTATATTTAGAGGATTTATATCCTGATGAGGGAAGTAAATATATAGATAAGATGGTTGATAAGGTTGCTTCAGTTGCTATTCCAATAGCTGTTCATCAAAAATGTAGTGAAACCTATGGCGGGCGTAATAATCGTAAGGTAGAGACAGAAAGCGGCGAGATGATAACTAAAAAAGAGCTAGATGCTCGTGACTTAGAAGCTGCCGTCAATGCCAACTGGGATGCGAATGCTGAATGCCTTAAGAATGAATATGGTATGAGTAACGAGAAAATCGAAGAGATCAGAGCAAAACTACATAAGTTAAACCGAAATGTGGGGTTATATTAAATGAATGTTAATGTCGAAACACTGATAAAGCAATTAGGAAAGCCATACCAAGAAATTTACAATAAAGGTTTGATTAATTATAAAACAAAACCTTATGGCTCGGTTAGTGATAATACTGCCAGGCTGGATATGAAGCATGAGGGTATATATTTAGCATTTGTTAATGATCTTGAAAAAAAAATGAAAGAAGTAACATTAACGTTAGAGGATGAAAGCAAGAGTGACTGGTTGTTTCCTAATCCGATGCCTTTTGGTCTGGAGCCTGTGATGACGCAGCCGTGGGTACGGGCGCGTTTTGGGTTGCCGATGATTTATGTTGATGCGAAAGTGGTTATGACGCTCTATAGAGGAGTAAAGGAGTTTTATCCGCTATTAGCTCCTGATCAAAATATAGTTGCGTCATTTAGCTATAATAAAGATTTTTTTGTTGAAAGTGTGACTTTTTATCCGCTGGAGCGAGCCAAAGAAATTCAGGTTGCGCTGGAGAAAAAGCGACTTGGTCGCAAATGAATATTGATGTCGAAACACTTGTGAAGCAATTAGGTAAACCTTATCAGGATATTTATGATCAAGGTTTAATTCCCTACAAAACAAAACCAACGGGTACTATTAGTGATGATATTTCCAGGTTGAATATGAGGCGAGAAGGAATATTTTTATCTTTTATCAATAACCAAGAAAAAAATCTTGAAGAAGTGACTTTGCGGTTAGAAGATGAAAATAAAATGGATTGGTTATTTCCTAATCCGCTGCCATTTGGTCTTGAACCAGTAATGACCCAGAAATGGGTAAGGGCCAAACTTGGTCATCCAATGATTTACACTGATGCGCAGATAATCATGACTATTTATGTTGGTGTGAAGGAATTTTATACTTTGCCTGTCCCTCATCAATATATCGTTGCTGCATTTACCTATAACAAAGATTTTTTTGTACAAAAAGTCACATTTTACTCAATTGAGCGAGCCAAAGAAATACAAGCCGCGTTAGAGATAAAAAGGTTGGGTGGGTAATTGTTCTGCAATGGTTCGCTCATAGCTGGACCATTTCCTTGCGCAATGAAGATAGTACTAGCAGGATACAAGGACGTGTGGTGTATTTATCAAATGAGTATTGATGTCGAAACACTTGTGAAACAATTAGGTAAACCTTATCAGGATATTTATGAGCAAGGGTTAGTCCCCTACGAAACAAAACCAAGTGTTACGGTTAGTGATGATATTTATAGATTAGATATGAAACGTGAGGGAATATATCTAGCGTTTATTAATGATCTGGAAAAAACTTAAAGAAGTGACGCTGACATTCGAGGATGAAAGTAAAACCAACGGGCTATTTCCTAATCCATCAGTATATTGACATTAGCGCACTGGCCCAACTGATGCGTTACAGCCATGGAGCGGGTGCATCAGCGGAATATAATCCGTCAGAAAAAACTGGAGGGAAAAATTGAAGGTCATGCCAGTTTTGCACTGGGGGAGGCGAAGGCCGAAACGGCCCTGTACCTGCCGGACAGGTTAGGTGTCAGCCTTTTATTTCCGGCGAAAAAAGTGACTCCACAGACACCGGATGGTGTCTGTAATATGGGAGCGCTGCGTTTTGCCATGAAACTGGTATTGTCAGGTAGCGTTGGTGCCAGTGCTGCAATTGAATTAGGGGTGACAGCAGACTGGAGTGGAGAAATGGGAAAGGGCTATGGCATTAAAGGCCGTCCTGCAACCCTGACTGCTCCACCGTTGCCAGGACAGCAGCAGGTGAATTTAAAGACCTCAACAATACCTGAAGCACAGGGGGGAGGTGAAATTGGTGTTTTTGTTGGTGCTCAGGCGGGAGGTAATATCAGTGGTGCCATTGAGTGGTTTGACCCGCATCCTGATGATACGCCAGTAGCTATAGGTGTTGAGAAAGATAACAAACCCCTTGTCAATAAAGAGAAGAAGTTTGCCGCGATAGCCAAACTGGAAGCGGGGATGACGGTGCAGGCAGGCGCTGGGGGAAGTGGGGTTTTTTATATCACCTATATTCAGGGACGTTTTCGTATTTACTGTAAAGCGGCTTTATGTTGGGGAGTGGGAGCCAAAGGGGAAGTCGGTTTTGAAGTTGATGGCAGCAGTTTTGCGGCTTTTATGAAGAGTTTTATGTTTATGCTGAGGAATGTGGATTATCAGAAGATTGAGCTGATGATGGAGGGAGATGCCTTCCGTTCTTTATGTGCAATTCCTATTATTATGGCGGCACAAGGGATACAGGCGGGTGAGGCCATGCTAAAGAATATGGGAATAATATTACGACGAATTGAAACCGATCTTGAAGATGAAAATAAGCGCGTTCATCTGATGAATAGTATTTTGTCAAACCCCGACCAGCTTAAATATACCCCTCCGGAAACAAAAGGGGCAGTGATTGCCACATTAATTGATCAGAATTGGGTAGACTGGCTTGACCCTCGCAATCAAAATAATGATTTTTTTTCCGTTAACAGCTGGAAGCTCGGTCCTCTCAAGAGGCGAAAGCAAGCGGTGTTTATGGCGCTGAAGTGGGTACAAAGTCAGGCAGATTATAACAATGTTATGCAGCATTTGACGTTGTCGCCAGGGGAGAAGAAAGGTAATAAAGAACTGAATGAAAAGGATGTGATTAACTTTTTAGGTATCGGGGAACACAAATTTTTTTTCTACACCAATTATGGTGAAAAGCTCACCTTATTGCATAATAACCTCCCGGTTTTTGTTGACCCGGATGAGCCATTTAAACCCATTCCTGACATCCTTATGTCAGAATATCTTGCCATGATCGACGACCAGCACCCGACGGGGACAATGACTGCCTGATGCAATGGCTGAGGTGATAAGATGAGAAAATTAATCGTAGTTGCTTCAGTTGCCGCCAGTTTACTGCTCGGGTGCGACCAGAAGAGTACTGGCAAGCGTGAAACCTTGTCTGAAGCGCTTGTTGCTAAGTCGCTTTCTAACATGGTTCCCGTTCAGGGCGGCGAGTTCTTAATGGGCGATTTTGGACCGTTAGTCGGTGAAAAACTGCCTTTCAGCATAAACCAGGATGACAAGGTATTACATAAGGTTGTATTAAGCGATTTTTCAATATCAAAATACAAAGTCACCAATGATGATTATAATAAATATCTGCAGATAACAGGAGTAAAAAAACCACCCATTAATATTCTGCTAAAAGATTACCCATCATTGCAAAAAAGTGATTATTCTGTTGGCATCACCTGGCAACAGGCAAAAGACTATTGTCAGTGGTTAGGTAAGGAGTCTGGTAAAAAATTTGATTTACCAACAGAGGCGCAATGGGAATATGCAGCAAGATCCAGAGGGCAATACATTCCGTTTGCAACGAATAATGGTGAGTTCCTGCCCGGTAAAAACATCCCCAGCCAGGATGAGCTGAGTGAATATACTGATGGAGCAGGTATTCCTATTTATCCAGTGGGGAAATATCCCCCAAACCCCCTGGGTCTGTATGATATGGGACTTAGTGGCTCAGAATGGACCAATGACTGGTATGCGTCAGATTATTACTCTCATTCTCCGGTAAACGATCCTCAGGGACCCGTAAAGGGGACCGAAAAAGTCCTCCGCGGGAATGTTGGCGGTGACAGACAATACGCTTTAACCGTGTTCAGACAATCAGATTTGCCAGTTCCAAAGATCAATAAAGACGATGATTATGAAAAATATGGTGTTGGTCCGCAGTATGTTTTCCGTTGCGTCATCAATAAATAATGTCGTTTGGTGGTGACATATATCATTTTAACCGGAGCAACAACGTTGAATGAATGTTCCAATAAACCGGAGAGACTATTTAAACCTGTCCCGGATAGCCTGATGTCAGAATATCTTGCCATGATCGACGACCAGCACCCGACGGGTACAATGACTGCCTGATGCAATGGCTGAGGTGATAAGATGAGAAAATTAATCGTAGTTGCTTCAGTTGCCGCCAGTTTACTGCTCGGGTGCGACCAGAAGAGTACTGGCAAGCGTGAAACCTTGTCTGAAGCGCTTGTTGCTAAGTCGCTTTCTAACATGGTTCCCGTTAAGGGCGGCGAGTTCTTAATGGGGGATTTTGGCCCATTAGTCGGTCAAAAACTACCTTTCAGCATAAACCAGGATGATAAGGTATTACATAAGGTTGTATTAAGTGATTTTTCGATATCAAAGTTTAAAGTTACCAACGATGATTATAATAAATATCTGCAGATAACAGGAATAAAAAAACCTCCCATTAATATTCTGGTAAAAGAGTACCCATCCTTGCAAAAAGATGATTACTCTGTTGGTGTGACCTGGCAACAGGCAAAAGATTATTGTCAGTGGCTAGGTAAGGAGTCCGATAAAAATATTGATTTACCGACAGAAGCACAATGGGAATATGCGGCAAGGTCAAGAGGGCAGTATCTTCCTTTTTCGACTAATAATGGAAATTTCGAGCTTGGTTCTAATATACCTGAACAAAAGAAATTAGATGAATACACAGATGGTTATGGTTTTCCTATTTATCCAATTGGGAAATATCCTCCGAATCCGCTAGGTTTATACGATATGGGGCTAAGTGGAGCCGAATGGAGTAATGATTGGTATTCAACTGATTATTATTCCCACTCCCCTGTTTATGATCCTCAAGGTCCAGTTAAGGGTAATGAAAAAGTTTTAAGGGGGTATGTTGGCGGAGATCGTCAGTATGCCTTGACTATATTCAGGCAATCGTCACAACCTGTGCCAAAATTTGCTGGGCGTGATGATTATCAAAAGTTTGGAGTTAGTCCTCTTTTTGTATTTCGTTGCGTTATTAATAAATAATATCGTTTGACTGTAATACTATATTATAGTCGGAACGCTCAATGAATATAATATTCCGCTGGACAGCCTGTTTAAACCTGTCCCGGATAGCCTGATGTCAGAATATCTTGCCATGATCGACGACCAGCACCCGACGGGGACAATGACTGCCTGATGCAA
>OJXD01000203.1_pt1 | contig 11141 bp, 5 predicted proteins | sample 1600601 | NCBI WGS metagenome assembly OJXD01 (sample SAMN04436646, study PRJEB24849) | human gut metagenome | biome: human gut; feature: NICU; material: stool | host: Homo sapiens | place: USA: Saint Louis, MO | collected 2010-04-01
GCCCGCAGGGGCCGGGCGGCGCACGCCATGGCCGCTTTGGCGCCGCGCTGGCGCCGGTGCAGGCGGCCACCGCCACCGAAGAAGCGGTCCCGCGCTATCTCACCGGGCTGGGTACGGTGACGGCGGCCAACACCGTCACCGTCCGCAGCCGGGTCGACGGCCAACTGCTGAGCCTTCATTTCCAGGAGGGACAGCAGGTCAAAGCCGGCGACCTGCTGGCGCAGATCGACCCCAGCCAGTTTAAAGTCGCCCTCGCCCAGGCGCAGGGTCAGCTGGCGAAAGATCAGGCCACCCTTGCCAATGCCCGCCGCGATCTCGCTCGTTACCAGCAGCTGGTGAAGACCAACCTCGTCTCCCGCCAGGAGCTCGACACTCAGCAGTCGCTGGTGGTGGAATCCGCCGGCACGGTGAAAGCAGATGAAGCGGCCGTCGCCAGCGCCCAACTGCAGCTCGACTGGACCCGCATTACCGCGCCAATTGACGGCCGCGTCGGCTTAAAGCAGGTCGATATCGGCAACCAGATCTCCAGCGGGGATACCACCGGGATCGTGGTCCTTACCCAGACGCACCCGATCGACGTGGTCTTTACCCTGCCGGAAAGCAGCATCGCCACGGTGGTGCAGGCGCAGAAAGCGGGCAAAACGCTCAGCGTCGAAGCCTGGGATCGCACCAATAAGCAGAAAATCAGCGTCGGCGAGCTGCTGAGCCTCGATAACCAGATCGATGCCACCACCGGGACCATCAAGCTGAAGGCGCGCTTTAGCAATCTGGACGACGCGCTGTTCCCCAATCAGTTCGTTAACGCCCGCCTGCTGGTGGACACCCAGCAGAACGCGGTGGTGATCCCTGCCGCCGCGCTGCAGATGGGCAACGAAGGGCATTTCGTATGGGTGCTGAACGATGAGAATAAGGTCAGCAAACACAGCGTGACGCCCGGCATCCAGGACAGCCAGAAAGTAGTCATCAGCGCCGGGCTTTCCGCCGGAGATCGCGTGGTCACCGACGGGATTGACCGCCTGACCGAGGGAGCGAAGGTAGAAGTTGTCACCGCCAGCAGCGGCGAGCAGGCGCAGCCCGCCCCGCGCCAGAGCGGTAAACACGGAGCGCGTTCCTGATGCAGGTGTTACCTCCAGGCCGCACCGGCGGCCCGTCCCGGCTGTTTATTATGCGTCCGGTGGCCACCACTCTGCTGATGGTGGCTATCCTGCTGGCCGGGATCATCGGCTACCGCTTTCTGCCGGTCTCCGCCCTGCCGGAGGTCGATTACCCGACCATTCAGGTAGTCACCCTCTATCCGGGCGCCAGCCCGGACGTGGTGACCTCCGCCATCACCGCCCCGCTGGAGCGCCAGTTCGGCCAGATGTCCGGCCTTAAGCAGATGTCGTCGCAAAGCTCCGGCGGCGCCTCGGTAGTCACGCTGCAGTTCCAGCTGACCCTGCCGCTGGACGTCGCCGAGCAGGAAGTGCAGGCGGCCATTAACGCCGCCACCAATCTGCTGCCGAGCGATCTGCCGAATCCGCCGGTCTACAGCAAGGTGAACCCGGCGGATCCGCCGATCATGACCCTCGCCGTCACCTCCTCCGCCATCCCGATGACCCAGGTTGAGGACATGGTGGAGACCCGGGTGGCGCAGAAGATCTCCCAGGTTTCCGGCGTCGGTCTGGTGACCCTCGCCGGCGGCCAGCGCCCGGCGGTGCGGGTGAAGCTTAACGCCCAGGCCATCGCCGCCCTCGGCCTGACCAGCGAAACCGTGCGCACCGCTATCACCAGCGCCAACGTTAACTCCGCGAAAGGCAGCCTCGACGGCCCGGCCCGCGCGGTGACGCTTTCCGCTAACGATCAGATGCAGTCCGCTGAGGATTATCGCCGGCTGATTATCGCTTATCAGAACGGGGCGCCGATCCGGCTCGGCGATGTCGCCAGCGTCGAACAAGGGGCCGAAAACAGCTGGCTCGGGGCATGGGCCAACCAGCAGCGGGCCATCGTGATGAACGTCCAGCGCCAGCCGGGGGCCAACATCATCGACACCGCCGACAGCATTCGCCAGATGCTGCCGCAGCTCACCGAGAGCCTGCCGAAATCGGTGAAGGTGCAGGTCCTCTCCGACCGGACCACCAACATCCGCGCCTCGGTGCGCGACACCCAGTTTGAGCTGATGCTGGCCATCGCCCTGGTGGTGATGATCATCTACCTGTTCCTGCGCAACGTGCCGGCGACCATTATTCCCGGCGTCGCGGTGCCGCTGTCGCTGGTGGGCACTTTCGCGGTGATGGTGTTCCTCGACTTTTCGATCAATAACCTGACGCTGATGGCCCTGACCATCGCCACCGGCTTCGTGGTGGATGACGCCATCGTGGTGATCGAGAACATCTCGCGCTATATCGAAAAAGGCGAGAAGCCGCTGGCCGCCGCGCTGAAGGGCGCGGGGGAGATCGGCTTCACCATCATCTCCCTCACCTTCTCGCTGATCGCGGTGTTGATCCCGCTGCTGTTTATGGGCGATATCGTCGGCCGCCTGTTCCGCGAATTCGCCGTCACCCTTGCCGTCGCTATTCTTATCTCGGCGGTGGTCTCCCTGACCCTGACGCCGATGATGTGCGCCCGCATGTTAAGCCACGAATCGCTGCGCAAGCAGAACCGATTCTCGCGGGCCAGCGAGCGTTTCTTCGAACGGGTGATCGCCGTCTATGGCCGCTGGCTGAGCCGGGTGCTGAACCATCCGTGGCTGACGCTCGGCGTCGCCCTGAGCACCCTGGCGCTGTCGATTATCCTGTGGGTCTTTATCCCGAAAGGCTTTTTCCCGATCCAGGATAACGGCATTATCCAGGGTACCCTCCAGGCGCCGCAGTCGGTCTCCTTCGCCAGCATGGCCGAGCGCCAGCGGCAGGTGGCCAGCATTATCCTTAAGGATCCGGCGGTGGAGAGTCTGACCTCCTTCGTCGGCGTCGACGGCACCAACCCGGCGCTGAACAGCGCCCGTCTGCAGATCAACCTCAAGCCGCTGGACGAACGCGACGACCGCGTCCAGACGGTGATTAGCCGCCTGCAGCAGGCGGTGGACGGCGTCCCCGGCGTGGCGCTCTACCTGCAGCCAACCCAGGACCTGACCATCGACACCACGGTGAGCCGCACCCAGTATCAGTTCACCCTGCAGGCAAACTCCCTCGAGGCGCTGAGCACCTGGGTGCCGCCGCTGCTCAGCCGCCTGCAGGCCCAGCCGCAGCTGGCCGACGTCAGCAGCGACTGGCAGGACAAAGGCCTGGCCGCCTATATCAAGGTGGATCGCGACAGCGCCAGCCGCCTCGGTATCTCAATGGCCGATGTCGATAATGCGCTGTACAACGCCTTCGGCCAGCGGCTGATCTCCACTATTTACACTCAGGCGAATCAGTATCGCGTGGTGCTCGAGCAGGATACCGAGGCGACGCCGGGCCTGGCGGCGCTGGAGAATATCCGTCTCACCAGCAGCGACGGCGGCATCGTGCCGTTGACCGCCATCGCCACGGTGGAGCAGCGCTTTACCCCGCTGTCGGTGAACCACCTCGATCAGTTCCCGGTGACCACCATCTCGTTTAACGTCCCGGACAACTACTCGCTGGGCGAAGCGGTGGAGGCGATCCTCGCCGCCGAACAGTCGCTGGATTTCCCGACCGATATTCGCACCCAGTTCCAGGGCAGCTCGCTGGCCTTCCAGTCGGCGCTCGGCAGCACCGTCTGGCTGGTGGTCGCCGCGGTGGTGGCGATGTATATCGTGCTGGGGGTGCTGTACGAGAGCTTTATCCACCCGATCACGATTCTCTCCACCCTGCCCACCGCCGGGGTCGGGGCGCTGCTGGCGCTGTGGCTGGCGGGCAGCGAGCTGGACGTGATCGCCATCATCGGCATCATTCTGCTGATCGGCATCGTGAAGAAGAACGCCATCATGATGATCGACTTCGCGCTGGCCGCTGAGCGCGAGCAGGGCATGCCGCCGCGGGAGGCGATCTACCAGGCCTGTCTGCTGCGTTTTCGGCCGATCCTGATGACTACCCTCGCCGCCCTGCTCGGCGCCCTGCCGCTGATGCTGAGCACCGGCGTCGGCGCCGAGCTGCGGCGTCCGCTGGGGATCGGCATGGTCGGCGGTCTGATGCTCAGCCAGGTGCTGACCCTGTTCACCACCCCGGTGATCTATCTGCTGTTCGACCGCCTGTCGCTGCACCTGAAGCGCCGCTTCCCGCGTCAGGAAGAGGAGGCGTAAGTGAAGTTTTTCGCCCTCTTCATTTACCGCCCGGTGGCGACGATCCTCATCTCGCTGGCCATCACCCTGTGCGGCATTCTCGGCTTCCGGCTGCTGCCGGTAGCCCCGCTGCCGCAGGTGGACTTCCCGGTGATCATGGTTAGCGCCTCGCTGCCGGGAGCCTCGCCGGAGACCATGGCCTCGTCGGTGGCCACCCCGCTGGAGCGCTCCCTGGGGCGGATTGCCGGGGTCAATGAGATGACCTCCTCCAGCTCGCTCGGCAGTACCCGCATCATTCTCGAGTTTAACTTCGACCGCGATATCAACGGCGCGGCGCGCGACGTTCAGGCGGCGATCAACGCCGCGCAAAGCCTGCTGCCGAGCGGAATGCCCAGCCGGCCGACCTATCGCAAAGCCAATCCGTCGGATGCGCCGATCATGATCCTGACGCTGACCTCGGACACCTACTCCCAGGGTGAGCTGTATGATTTCGCCTCCACCCAGCTGGCGCAGACCATCGCGCAGATCGACGGCGTGGGCGATGTCGACGTCGGCGGCAGCTCCCTGCCGGCGGTGCGCGTCGACCTCAACCCGCAGGCGCTGTTCAACCAGGGCGTGTCGCTGGACGCGGTGCGCACCGCCATCAGCGACGCCAACGTGCGCAAACCGCAGGGGGCGCTGGAGGACAGCGCGCACCGCTGGCAGGTGCAGACCAACGATGAGCTGAAGACCGCCGCCGACTATCAGCCGCTGATCGTCCACTATCAAAATGGCGCCGCGGTGCGGCTGGGAGATGTCGCCACCGTCTCGGATTCGGTGCAGGACGTACGCAACGCCGGGATGACCAACGCCAAACCGGCGATCCTGCTGATGATCCGCAAACTGCCGGAAGCCAATATTATCCAGACGGTGGACAGCATCCGCGCCCGCCTGCCGGAGCTGCAGCAGACCATTCCGGCGGCTATCGACCTGCAGATCGCCCAAGACCGCTCGCCGACCATCCGCGCCTCGCTGGAGGAGGTGGAGCAGACGCTGGTGATTTCGGTGGCGCTGGTGATCCTCGTGGTGTTCCTGTTCCTGCGCTCGGGGCGCGCCACGCTGATCCCGGCCGTCGCCGTCCCGGTTTCCTTAATCGGCACCTTCGCCGCGATGTATTTGTGCGGCTTCAGCCTCAATAACCTGTCGCTGATGGCCCTGACCATCGCCACCGGCTTCGTGGTGGATGACGCTATCGTGGTGCTGGAGAATATCTCCCGCCATCTGGAGGCGGGGATGAAACCGCTGCAGGCGGCGCTGCAGGGGAGCCGCGAGGTCGGCTTTACCGTGCTGTCGATGAGCCTGTCGCTGGTGGCGGTGTTCCTGCCGCTGCTGCTGATGGGCGGCCTGCCCGGCCGCCTGCTGCGCGAGTTCGCCGTCACCCTGTCGGTGGCGATCGGCATCTCGCTGGCGGTCTCCCTCACCCTGACGCCGATGATGTGCGGCTGGCTGCTGAAAAGCGGCAAGCCCCACCAGCCGACGCGCAACCGCGGCTTTGGCCGCCTGCTGGTGGCCGTACAGGGCGGCTATGGTAAATCGTTAAAATGGGTGCTGAAGCATACCCGCCTGACCGGCCTGGTGGTGCTCGGCACCATCGCCCTCAGCGTCTGGCTCTACATTTCGATCCCGAAAACCTTCTTCCCGGAGCAGGACACCGGGGTGCTGATGGGCGGCATTCAGGCCGACCAGAGCATCTCCTTCCAGGCGATGCGCGGCAAGCTGCAGGACTTTATGAAGATCATTCGCGAAGATCCGGCGGTGGATAACGTCACCGGCTTTACCGGCGGCTCGCGGGTCAACAGCGGGATGATGTTTATCACCCTCAAGCCGCGCGACCAGCGCCACGAGACGGCGCAGCAGGTGATCGACCGGCTGCGCAAAAAGCTGGCCAACGAGCCCGGGGCCAACCTGTTCCTGATGGCGGTGCAGGATATCCGCGTCGGCGGCCGGCAGTCGAACGCCAGCTATCAGTACACCCTGCTGTCCGACGACCTGTCGGCGCTGCGCGAGTGGGAGCCGAAGATCCGCAAAGCGCTGGCGGCGCTGCCGGAGCTGGCGGACGTCAACTCCGATCAGCAGGACAATGGCGCCGAAATGGACCTGGTCTATGACCGGGATACCATGTCGCGCCTCGGCATCAGCGTCCAGGACGCCAACAACCTGCTGAACAACGCCTTTGGCCAGCGGCAGATCTCTACCATCTACCAGCCGCTCAACCAGTATAAGGTGGTGATGGAGGTGGATCCGGCCTACACCCAGGACGTCAGCGCCCTGGATAAGATGTTCGTCATTAACAGCGACGGCAAGCCGATCCCGCTGGCCTACTTCGCCAAATGGCAGCCGGCCAATGCCCCGCTGTCGGTGAACCACCAGGGGCTGTCGGCGGCATCCACTATCTCCTTTAACCTGCCCACCGGCCGCTCGCTGTCGGAAGCCAGCGAGGCCATTGACCGCGCGATGACCCAGCTCGGGGTGCCGTCGAGCGTGCGCGGCTCCTTTGCCGGTACCGCTCAGGTGTTCCAGCAGACCATGAACGCGCAGGTGATCCTGATCCTCGCGGCTATCGCCACGGTCTATATCGTGCTGGGGGTGCTATATGAGAGCTATGTGCATCCGTTGACCATCCTCTCGACGCTGCCCTCCGCCGGGGTGGGCGCTCTGCTGGCGCTGGAGATCTTCGATGCCCCGTTCAGCCTAATCGCCCTGATTGGGATTATGTTATTAATTGGCATCGTTAAGAAAAACGCCATCATGATGGTTGATTTTGCCCTGGAAGCGCAGCGCAACGGCAACCTGACGCCGGAAGAGGCGATTTTCCAGGCCTGCCTGCTGCGTTTCCGGCCGATTATGATGACCACCCTCGCCGCGCTGTTCGGCGCCCTCCCGCTGGTGCTCTCCGGGGGCGATGGCTCTGAGCTGCGCCAGCCTCTGGGGATCACCATCGTCGGCGGTCTGGTGATGAGCCAGCTGTTAACGCTCTACACCACGCCGGTGGTCTATCTTTTCTTTGACCGTCTGCGGCTGCGTTTTTCGCGTCACTCCTCTCAACCGGTAAGCGAATAACATGACAGACCTCCCGGCCAGCGTGCGCTGGCAGCTATGGATAGTGGCGTTCGGCTTCTTTATGCAGTCGCTGGACACCACCATCGTTAATACCGCCCTCCCCTCGATGGCCAAAAGCCTCGGGGAGAGTCCGCTGCATATGCATATGATTATCGTCTCCTATGTGTTAACGGTGGCGGTGATGCTGCCGGTCAGCGGCTGGCTGGCCGACCGGGTCGGGGTGCGCAATATCTTCTTCACCGCCATCGTGCTGTTTACCGCCGGATCGCTGTTTTGCGCCCAGGCCAGCACCCTCGACCAGCTGGTGATGGCGCGGGTGCTGCAGGGGGTCGGCGGCGCGATGATGGTGCCGGTCGGCCGCCTGACGGTGATGAAGATCGTCCCGCGCGATCAGTATATGGCGGCGATGACCTTCGTCACCCTGCCGGGCCAGGTCGGTCCGCTGCTCGGCCCGGCGCTGGGCGGGGTGCTGGTGGAGTACGCCTCCTGGCACTGGATCTTCCTCATCAATATCCCGGTGGGGATCGTCGGCGCTATCGCCACCCTCTGTCTGATGCCCAACTACACCATGCAGACCCGGCGCTTCGATCTCTCCGGCTTTCTGCTGCTGGCCGCTGGAATGGCGACCCTGACCCTGGCGCTCGACGGCCAGAAAGGGCTCGGCATTTCCCCTGCCTGGCTGGCGGGGCTGGTGGCCGTCGGCCTCTGCGCCCTGCTGCTCTACCTGTGGCACGCCCGCGGCAACGCCCGGGCGCTGTTTAGCCTTAACCTGTTTCGCAACCGCACTTTCTCTCTCGGCCTCGGCGGCAGCTTCGCGGGACGCATCGGCAGCGGCATGCTGCCGTTTATGACCCCGGTGTTTCTGCAGATCGGCCTCGGCTTCTCCCCCTTTCACGCCGGGCTGATGATGATCCCGATGGTGCTCGGCAGCATGGGCATGAAGCGGATCGTGGTCCAGGTGGTCAACCGCTTTGGCTACCGTCGGGTGCTGGTCGCCAGCACCCTGGGCCTGGCGGCGGTCAGCCTGCTGTTTATGTTTAGCGCCCTGGCCGGGTGGTATTACGCGCTGCCGCTGGTCCTGTTTCTGCAGGGGATGATCAACGCCAGCCGCTTCTCCTCAATGAATACCCTGACGCTGAAAGATCTCCCGGACGATCTGGCCAGCAGCGGCAACAGCCTGCTGTCGATGGTGATGCAGCTGTCGATGAGTATCGGCGTGACCATCGCCGGGCTGCTGCTGGGGCTGTATGGCCAGCAGCATATGAGCCTCGACGCCGCCAGCACCCATCAGGTCTTTCTCTACACCTATCTGAGCATGGCGGCGATCATCGCCCTGCCGGCGCTCATCTTTTCCCGGGTACCGGATGACGTCGGCAGCAATACCGTCCTCCGTCGACGCAACAGGAGTGGATCGTGAAATTTTGGCGCCCGGGTATTACCGGCAAGCTGTTCCTCGCTATATTCGCCACCTGCATCGTGCTGCTGATCAGCATGCACTGGGCGGTGCGCATTAGTTTTGAACGCGGGTTTATCGACTATATCAAGCGCGGCAATGAGCAGCGCTTAACCATGCTCAGCGACGCGCTGAGCGAGCAGTATGCCCAGCATGGCAGCTGGGCGTTTCTGCGCAACAATGACCGCTTTATCTTCCAGCTGCTGCGCACCTTCGAACGGGATAACGACGACCGCTCGCCGCCGGGGCACGCCATGAAGCCGGACGCCGCCCCGGACGGGCCGCCGCCGGATGGCCCCCCTGACGGCCCGCGCCCGAGGCCGGAAATGCCGCCCCACGGCTGGCGCACCATGTTCTGGGTGGTGGATCAGTCGGGGCGCGTGCTGGTGGGGCCGCGTGAGCGCGTCCCGGAGGACGGCACCCAGCGCAGCATCGTGGTCAACGGCGCGGAGGTGGGCAAAGTGATCGCCTCGCCGGTAGAGCGGCTGACGCGCAATACCGACATTAACTTCGACCGGCAGCAAAAGCGCACCAGCTGGCTGATCGTCGCCCTTGCCACCCTGCTTGCCGCGCTGGCCACTTTCCCGTTGGCCCGCGGTCTGCTGGCGCCGGTGAAGCGGCTGGTGGAAGGCACCCATAAGCTGGCGGCAGGCGACTTTTCCACCCGCGTGACGGTGACCGGCGGCGATGAGCTCGGCCGCCTGGCGCAGGATTTTAACCAGCTCGCCAGCACCCTGGAGCGCAACCAGCAGATGCGTCGCGATCTGATGGCCGATATCTCCCATGAGCTGCGTACCCCGCTGGCGGTGCTGCGCGGCGAGCTGGAGGCGATTCAGGATGGGGTCCGGCGCTTTACCCCCGAGTCGATTCCCTCTCTGCAGGCCGAGGTGGCTACCCTCACCAAGCTGGTGGACGACCTCCATCAGCTGTCGATGTCCGACGAGGGGGCGCTGGCCTACCAGAAAACCTCACTGGATATCATCACCCTGCTGGAAGTGGCGGCGGGCGCTTTTCGCGAGCGCTTCGCCAGCCGGCAGCTAAGCATTCAGGTGTCGCTCCCGGAGCAGGCGATGATCTTCGGCGACCGCGACCGCCTGATGCAGCTCTTCAACAATCTGCTGGAGAACAGCCTGCGCTATACCGACAGCGGCGGCAGCCTGCACATCACCGCCCGCCGCAGCGGCCGGATGCTGGTGATTGACTTCGCCGACAGCGCCCCCGGCGTCAGCGATGAGCAGCTGGCCCGCCTGTGCGAACGCTTTTACCGGGCGGAAGGATCGCGCAACCGCGCCAGCGGCGGCTCCGGCCTCGGGCTGGCGATTTGCCTCAATATCGTAGCGGCCCACGGCGGCACCCTGCGTGCCGACCATTCGCCTTTTGGCGGGGTTAGCATTAAAGTTGAGTTACCTCTGGAACATGATTTACCGAGAGACGTATGACTGAATTGCCTGTAGATGAAAACACCCCACGCATCCTTATCGTGGAAGATGAACCGAAGCTCGGCCAGCTGCTGATTGATTATCTGCAGGCCGCCGGCTATGCGCCTGCGTTGATTAACCACGGCGACAAGGTCCTGCCCTACGTCCGCCAGACGCCGCCGCACCTGATCCTGCTGGATCTGATGCTGCCCGGTACCGACGGTCTGACGCTGTGCCGGGAAATTCGCCGCTTCTCCGATGTTCCGGTGGTGATGGTGACGGCGAAAATCGAAGAGATCGACCGTTTGCTGGGGCTGGAAATAGGCGCCGACGACTATATCTGCAAGCCCTACAGCCCGCGGGAAGTGGTCGCCCGGGTAAAAACCATCCTCCGCCGCTGCAAACCGCAGCGCGATCTGCAGGCGCTGGACGCCCAGAGCCCGCTGATTGTCGACGAAGGTCGTTTTCAGGCCTCCTGGCGCGACAAGCTGCTGGACCTCACTCCCGCCGAGTTCCGGCTGCTGAAAACCCTCTCCCAGGAGCCGGGCAAAGTGTTCTCCCGCGAACAGCTACTCAACCATCTGTATGACGATTATCGGGTAGTCACCGATCGCACCATCGACAGCCACATCAAGAACCTGCGGCGCAAGCTGGAGGCGCTGGACGCCGAGCAGTCGTTTATCCGCGCGGTGTATGGCGTTGGCTACCGCTGGGAAGCGGACGCCTGCCGGCTGGCGTAGTTAGCCTTTTCCCGGCTCGCGCTGCGCTTCGCCGGGCTACACGTTCACCGCCATCTGCAATCCGTAGCCCGGGTAAGGCGTTTACGCCGCAACCCGGGGAACTCCCTAGAGCCTATCCCACCAGGCGTTATTAACGCTGTCAGTGTGAGCACTGCCCAGGTGTGTAAGTTCACACAGATATTGCAATTGCCTCAGAACACTAAAGGAGGGATTGC
>OJXD01000223.1_pt1 | contig 10056 bp, 9 predicted proteins | sample 1600601 | NCBI WGS metagenome assembly OJXD01 (sample SAMN04436646, study PRJEB24849) | human gut metagenome | biome: human gut; feature: NICU; material: stool | host: Homo sapiens | place: USA: Saint Louis, MO | collected 2010-04-01
GTTTGCCGCCCTTAACCCGCCTTTTGAGCAGCAGTGGGCGAAAGACAATGGTGGGGACAAGCTGACCATCAAGCAGTCGCATGCCGGTTCATCCAAGCAGGCGCTGGCTATTTTGCAGGGCCTGAAGGCGGACGTGGTCACCTACAACCAGGTGACGGACGTGCAGATCCTGCATGACAAAGGCAACCTGATCCCGGCCGACTGGCAAAGCCGTCTGCCGAACAACAGCTCACCGTTCTATTCGACGATGGGTTTCCTGGTGCGTAAAGGCAATCCGAAAAACATTCATGACTGGAACGACCTGGTTCGCTCTGACGTTAAGCTGATCTTCCCGAATCCGAAAACCTCGGGTAACGCCCGATACACCTACCTGGCGGCATGGGGCGCGGCGGATAAAGCTGATGGCGGCGATAAAGCTAAAACCGAACAGTTTATGACTCAGTTTCTCAAGAACGTCGAAGTCTTTGACACCGGCGGGCGCGGAGCGACCACCACCTTCGCCGAGCGCGGCCTCGGCGATGTGCTGATTAGCTTCGAATCGGAAGTGAATAATATTCGCAAGCAGTATGAGGCGCAGGGATTTGAAGTGGTTATCCCGAAAACCAACATTCTGGCGGAGTTCCCGGTAGCCTGGGTCGATAAAAACGTCAAAGCCAATGGCACGGAAAAGGCGGCGAAAGCCTACCTGAACTGGCTCTATACGCCACAGGCGCAAACTATCATTACCGACTACTACTATCGGGTAAACAACCCGAAAGTGATGGATGCTCTGAAGGATAAATTCCCGCAGACCGAGCTGTTCCGCGTGGAAGATAAGTTTGGCTCCTGGCCTGAGGTGATGAAAACCCACTTCGCCAGCGGCGGCGAACTGGACAAACTGCTGGCGGCGGGGCGTAAGTAATGTTTGCTGTGTCGTCCAAGCGCGTGCTGCCGGGCTTTACCCTGAGCCTTGGCACCAGCCTGCTGTTTGTCTGTCTGATTTTGTTATTACCGCTCAGCGCGCTGGTGATGCAGCTGGCGCAGATGAGTTGGGCGCAGTACTGGGATGTGATCACCAACCCGCAGGTGGTGGCCGCCTATAAGGTGACGCTGCTGTCGGCGTTTGTGGCCTCGATTTTTAACGGCGTCTTTGGTCTGCTGATGGCCTGGATCCTGACCCGCTATCGTTTTCCGGGCCGCACGCTGCTGGATGCCTTAATGGACCTGCCGTTTGCGCTGCCGACGGCGGTAGCCGGTCTGACCCTGGCCTCGCTGTTTTCGGTGAACGGTATTTATGGGGAATGGCTGGCGAAGTTCGATATTAAAGTCACCTATACCTGGCTCGGCATCGCCGTGGCGATGGCCTTCACCAGCATCCCGTTTGTGGTACGCACCGTGCAGCCGGTGCTGGAAGAGTTGGGGCCCGAGTATGAGGAAGCGGCGGAAACGCTGGGCGCTACGCGCTGGCAGAGTTTCCGCAAGGTGGTGCTGCCGGAGCTGTCGCCGGCGCTGCTGGCGGGCATTGCTCTGTCGTTTACCCGCAGCCTCGGCGAATTCGGCGCGGTGATTTTTATCGCCGGCAACATCGCGTGGAAGACGGAAGTGACGTCGCTGATGATCTTTATTCGTCTGCAGGAGTTTGACTATCCGGCGGCGAGCGCCATCGCCTCGGTGATCCTGGCCGCCTCACTGCTGCTGCTGTTTTCCATCAATACCCTGCAGAGTCGCTTTGGTCGACGCGTGGTAGGTCACTAATGGCGGAAGTTACTCAATTGAAACGCTACGACGCGCCCCGTATCAACTGGGGAAAATGGTTTCTGATTGGCGTCGGGATGCTGGTCTCCGCCTTCATCCTTGTGGTGCCGATGCTCTACATCTTTATCCAGGCCTTCAGCAAAGGATTGATGCCGGTGCTGGAAAACCTGGCGAACCCGGACATGCTGCATGCCATCTGGCTGACGGTGATGATTGCGTTGATTACCGTACCGGTGAACCTGGTGTTCGGTACCTTGCTGGCCTGGCTGGTGACACGTTTTACCTTTCCGGGGCGCCAACTGCTGCTGACGTTGCTGGATATCCCGTTCGCCGTCTCGCCGGTGGTGGCCGGTCTGGTGTATCTGCTGTTTTACGGCTCTAACGGTCCGCTGGGCGGCTGGCTTGACGCGCATAATCTGCAAATCATGTTCGCCTGGCCAGGCATGGTGCTGGCGACCATCTTTGTTACCTGTCCGTTTGTGGTGCGTGAGCTGGTGCCGGTGATGATGAGTCAGGGCAGTCATGAAGATGAGGCCGCGGTGCTGCTGGGCGCGTCCGGTTGGCAGATGTTCCGCCGGGTGACGTTGCCCAATATTCGCTGGGCGCTGCTGTACGGCGTGGTGCTGACCAACGCCCGCGCCATCGGCGAATTTGGCGCGGTGTCGGTGGTTTCCGGCTCGATCCGCGGCGAAACGCTGTCGCTGCCGCTGCAAATTGAACTACTGGAGCAGGATTACAACACCGTCGGCTCGTTTACCGCCGCCGCCCTGCTGACGTTAATGGCTATTCTGACCCTGTTTTTAAAGAGTATGTTGCAATGGCGTCTGGCCAATCAGAAAGAACGCGCGCAACAGGAGGGAAATCATGAGCATTGAGATTGCCAATATTAAGAAATCGTTTGGTCGCACCCAGGTGCTGAATGATATCTCGTTGGATATCCCTTCCGGACAAATGGTTGCGCTGCTGGGGCCCTCGGGCTCCGGAAAAACCACCCTGCTGCGAATTATCGCCGGTCTGGAGCATCAGACCAGCGGTCATATCCGCTTCCACGGTACCGACGTCAGTCGGATGCACGCTCGCGACCGTAAAGTGGGCTTCGTTTTCCAGCACTATGCGCTGTTCCGCCATATGACGGTGTTCGATAACATCGCCTTTGGCCTGACTGTGCTGCCGCGCCGCGAACGCCCCAATGCGGCGGCGATTAAAGCCAAGGTGACCAAACTGCTGGAGATGGTGCAGCTGGCCCATCTGGCGGATCGCTATCCGGCGCAGCTGTCCGGAGGCCAGAAGCAGCGCGTGGCGCTGGCGCGCGCCCTGGCGGTGGAGCCGCAAATTTTGCTGCTGGATGAACCTTTCGGTGCGCTGGATGCGCAGGTGCGTAAAGAGCTGCGCCGCTGGCTGCGTCAGCTGCATGAAGAGCTGAAATTCACCAGCGTGTTCGTCACCCACGATCAGGAAGAGGCGATGGAAGTTGCCGACCGGGTGGTGGTCATGAGCCAGGGCAACATCGAACAGGCCGATGCCCCGGAGCGCGTATGGCGTGAGCCGTCTACCCGTTTCGTGCTGGAGTTTATGGGGGAAGTGAACCGCCTGCAGGGGGTCATCCGCGGTGGACAGTTCCACGTCGGCGCCCACCGCTGGCCGTTAGGCTATACCCCGGCATACCAGGGGCCAGTGGACCTGTTCCTGCGCCCGTGGGAAGTGGACATCAGCCGGCGGACCAGCCTGGATTCGCCGCTGCCGGTGCAGGTCCTGGAGGCCAGTCCGAAAGGGCACTACACCCAATTAGTCGTTCAGCCTCTGGGGTGGTATGACGAACCGCTGAGCGTGGTGTTAACGGGCGACGAGGCGCCGTCCCGCGGCGAACGGCTGTTCGTCGGGCTGCAAAACGCGCGGTTGTACAACGGTACCGAGCGTATCGAGCCGCGCGGCGAGCTTGCTCTGGCAGAGTCGGCCTGATAGCTTAAATCCATGTGCTTTTGCCGGGTGAGGCTCTGCTCACCCGGTCTGGAATTATCACGCGTCTGCCAGGCCGGGTAAGCGAAGCGCCGCCCGGCTTTTTTATTGAGTAAAAATCGTGAATACACTCGAACAAACCATCGGCAATACCCCTCTGGTCAAACTTCAGCGTCTGGGACCGGACAACGGCAGCGAAGTCTGGGTCAAACTCGAAGGCAATAATCCGGCCGGCTCGGTGAAAGATCGCGCCGCGCTGTCGATGATCGTCGAAGCGGAAAAGCGCGGCGAAATTCAGCCCGGAGACGTGCTGATCGAAGCGACCAGCGGCAACACCGGTATTGCGCTGGCGATGATCGCCGCGCTGAAAGGCTACCGGATGAAGCTGCTGATGCCCGACAACATGAGCCAGGAGCGTCGGGCCGCGATGCGCGCTTACGGCGCCGAGCTTATCCTGGTCAGCAAAGAGCAGGGGATGGAGGGGGCCCGCGACCTGGCTCTGGAAATGGCCCAGCGCGGAGAAGGCAAACTGCTCGATCAGTTTAACAACCCGGATAACCCCTACGCCCACTACACCACCACCGGCCCGGAAATCTGGCAGCAGACCGCGGGGCGTATCACCCACTTTGTCTCCAGTATGGGGACCACCGGCACCATTACCGGCGTGTCACGTTTTCTGCGTGAACAGAGTAAACCGGTGACCATTGTTGGCCTGCAGCCGGAGGAGGGGAGCAGTATTCCCGGGATCCGCCGCTGGCCGGCAGAGTATATGCCGGGGATCTTTAACGCTTCGCTGGTGGATACGGTGCTGGATATTCATCAGCAGGATGCCGAGAATACCATGCGTCAGCTGGCGGTGCGGGAAGGCATTTTCTGCGGCGTCAGTTCGGGCGGCGCGGTAGCGGGCGCGTTACGCATAGCCCGCGAAAATCCTGGCGCGGTGGTGGTGGCGATTGTCTGCGATCGCGGCGATCGTTACCTTTCCACCGGCGTGTTCGGCGAAGAACACTTTAGCCAGGGGGCGGGCATTTAATCATCAAGCAGGTCGGTGCCGTAGGAGTTATCGACGGTGCACAGCCAGCGTTCGCCCTGCTTCTGAAAGACATAGGTGGCGCGTCACGTGACCTGGGATATCCCGTCCGCCGTCGGGATATCCAGCCGAGTCTCCATAATCACCAGCGCATTGCCGCCGCCTTCAATAACCTCCATTTTCCCCTGAGTCACCACCAGTCGGTGCTGGAAATAGTCGGCAATGGCGATAAAGGCTTTGCGGATATTCTCTTTCCCTCTGACCACCATGCCCGGTTTGACGACCAGCGCGGCGTCTTCTGCGTAATAACTCATCAGGGTATCGTAATCTTCCTGCGAGATAGCGCGATCGCAGGCTTCAATGACTGCTTTCAGTGCCAGGTCAGGGTGATGCATCTCTGGTGCTCCTTGTTGTGAGCGATTTGTCCGCCTCGGCGATCAGGGCATGCAGGAAAGACTAGCCTGCTGTCGTTTATTTTTCATTAATTTGTCGGCAGCTGCCATCACTCCCCGATACGTTCGGTGGACTGCCTGCGTCAGGGGGCGTCTAAGGCCTGCGCAATATCGGCCGCCAGGCGGGAAATCTCAGCGTCACTCAGACGGCCCAGCGACAGGCGTAGCCCGTGGGAGGGCGTACGGATGCCAAACACCTCTCCCTCCCGGACCAGCCAGCCGGCGCGGGCCAGGCGTAAGGCGTAGGGCTGGCTCGCCGCTGGCAGCGGCAGCCAGAAATTGAGGCCATCCCCTGGCGTAGCATGGCTGAAGCCGTGCCGGGCCAGCGCCGCCGCCAGTTTCTCATTCTGCTGGCGATAGTGACGACGGGTCTCCGTCATCGAGGCGATAAACGCCTCGTCGGTCAGGCAGGCCAGCGTCAGGTCCTGCAGCAGATGGCTGACCCACTGGCTGCCGGCGTTAAGCCGCAGGCGCAGCGCCGCTGAAGTAGCGGCATCGCTGGCGATAAAGGCCAGCCGTAGGTCTGGTCCGAGGGTTTTTGACATCGAGCGCACCAGCGCCCAGCGTTGGGTGCTTGCAGGAAGAGGGGAGTGCCATGGCGTGGCCGACAGCAGGGCAAAATGGTCATCAACAATCGCCAGTACCTGCGGATAGCGGGCTAGCACCTCCCGCAGAGCATGCGCCCGGGTTTCCGTCAGGCTACAGCCGGTAGGATTATGCGCGCGCGGGGTTAAGATCACCGCCCGTGCGCCGTTGCGTAACGCCTCCTCCAGGCCGTCAGGATCCATCCCTTCGGCATCCACCGCCACCGGGCAGGGGGTAAAACCGGCGTAACGCACCATATTGATGCTGCTGAGAAAACAGGGATCTTCCACCACAACGCCGTCGCCGGGGAGCAGCAGAGCGCACAGCAGGCGCTCCAGGGCGTCTATCGCCCCGCTGGCGAGATTCACCGCAAAGGGAACGGCTATCTCTCTGGCAAACCACGCCTCGGCCCATTGGCCAAGCCGCGGCTCGATGGGCGCATCGCCATACAGGCGGGGCGTGCGGGCAATCTGGCCCAGATAGCGGGGTAAATCAGGCAGTCTGGCCGGATCCGGATTGCCGCTGGAGATATCGTTCAGCGGGGTCGTTGGGTCACCTCCCTCCAGCGCCGGCAGTGTGTCCCGCGCTTTAATGGCTGTACCGTTGCGTCCCTGACTGACGGCCAGCCCGGAGGTCACCAGCCGTTTATAGGCGGCGGCGACAGTGTTGCGATTCACTGCAAGCTGGCTGGCGAGTTCACGTACCGGCGGCAGAACCTCTCCGGGCTGCAACCCGCCGCTCTGCACCAGATGGCGGATGTTATCGAAGATTTCGCTGGCGGTTTTTCCGGCTAACATTATTGACCTATGACAAAATGGAATTTAGCATAGGACGAATCATAATCAGTGCGTGACCCGCTGTCCAGCGGGGGGAGAAAAGATGGGCCAGCAGGATGATATACAATCAGTGCTCTTTCACGACAAAAGCCGGGCGTCGGAAGTGGATATCGTCGCCGTGCAGTCGCAGGTAGTCTATGGCAGCGTCGGCAACAGCATCGCGGTTCCGGCGATTAAACAGCATGGTCTGCGCGTGCTGGCGGTGCCGACGGTGCTGTTCAGTAATACGCCCCATTATGAGACGTTCTATGGCGGCATTATTCCGGAAGAGTGGTTTGTCGGGTATCTGCAGGCGCTGGAGGAGCGCGACGCGCTGCGCGAACTGCGTGCGGTCACCACCGGCTATATGGGCAGCGCTGTGCAAATCGAACGCCTGGCGCAGTGGCTGACGCGCGTACGGGCCCGCCATCCCGGGTTATGCATTCTGGTGGATCCGGTCATCGGCGATGTCGACAGCGGCATCTATGTCAAGGCTGAGATCCCGGACGCCTATCGTCAGCACCTGCTGCCGCTGGCGCAAGGGATCACCCCCAATCTGTTCGAACTGGAGACGCTGAGCGGCCAGCGCTGTCGCGATCGGCAGGAGGCGGTCGCCGCGGCGCGAAGCCTGCTGTCGGACACCCTCAAATGGGTGGTGATCACCAGCGCGCCGGGAGAGGCCGATTCGACGATCAATGTGCTGGTGGTGACGGCCGATGCAGTGGAAGTGGTGGTTCACCCGCGGGTGGAGACAGACTTAAAAGGAACCGGCGATCTGTTCTGCGCGGAGCTGGTGAGCGGGTTGCTTTCCGGCCTGGCGCTGGGGGCAGCGACGCAGGCTGCTGCCCAGCGCGTGCTGGAGGTGATGAACTGGACTGCCGCCCAGGGTTGTGACGAATTGATCCTACCGCCGCTGGAGCAAAGCAGATGAAAAGCTATCGGTTAGTGATCCGCCAGCAGGGACGCATTGTTGGTCATTTTGATACGACAGGTGAGGCGGCGCTGGAGGATGCCTGCGTGGCGCGGTCGCTGTTCGGCCTGGCCGGTGGATATCAGTGCGAACTGCTGGTCGCTGACAGCGAGCGGCGAATTCTGGAGAGCACCCCGGAGGGATTGCGCGTCTTGTCTCGCGAGAAGTGCTATCGACCGGTAACCTGCGCGGTATAAAAAAAATGGCGCCTTTCGGCGCCATTTTTATGCAGCAAGCATTACTTCTTGATGCGGATTACCGGGGTTTCACCCACGGTCACGCTACCGGACAGTTTGATCAGCTCTTTGATCTCGTCCATGTTGGAGATAACCACCGGCGTCAGAGTCGACTTGGCTTTCTCTTCCAGCAGCGGCAGATCAAATTCGATAACCGGATCGCCGACTTTCACGCGCTGACCTTCTTCAGCGATGCGCTTGAAGCCTTCGCCTTTCAGTTCAACGGTATCAATACCGAAGTGAACGAACAGCTCGATGCCGCTATCAGATTCAATAGAGAACGCGTGGTTGGTTTCGAAAATTTTACCAATGGTACCGTCTACCGGCGCGACCATTTTGTTGCCAGTCGGTTTGATGGCAATCCCATCGCCCACAATTTTTTCCGCAAAAACCACATCCGGCACGTCTTCAATGTTGACGATCTCACCGGAGAGGGGAGCAACAATCTCAATAGTTCCGGTGTCTTTCTTGTCATCAGAAACCAGAGATTTCAATTTATCAAACAAACCCATGATCTTCTCCTAAGCAGTAATTTGGGCCGCGCATCTCGTGGATTAGCAGATTGTTTTTTCTTCAATGAACTTGTTAACCAGCGTCATTAACTCGTCCGTTGTCGGTTGAGCAAGAGCCTGCTCTGCTAATACTTTCGCATCTTCGAAGTTCGTATTACGAATAATCTTCTTGATGCGCGGGATGGAAATGGCGCTCATAGAGAATTCGTCCAGCCCCATACCCAGCAACAGAAGTGTAGCACGTTCATCGCCCGCAAGCTCACCGCACATGCCAGTCCATTTACCTTCAGCGTGAGAAGCATCAATAACTTGCTTAATCAGATTCAGTACAGACGGTGACATCGGCTGGTAAAGATGTGAAATCATATCATTACCACGGTCAACTGCCAGAGTATATTGCGTTAAATCATTGGTGCCGATACTAAAGAAATCAACTTCTTTGGCCAGATGACGAGCAATAGTCGCCGCAGCCGGTGTTTCCACCATCACGCCGATCTCAATGGATTCGTCAAATGCTTTACCTTCGTCACGCAGTTCCTGTTTGTAGATTTCGATCTCTTTCTTCAGCGCACGCACTTCTTCAACAGAGATGATCATCGGGAACATAATGCGCAGCTTACCGAAAGCAGAGGCACGCAGAATAGCGCGAACCTGGTCACGCAGGATCTCTTTGCGATCCATGGCGATACGCACGGCACGCCAGCCCAGGAACGGGTTCTCTTCTTTCGGGAAGTTCATGTACGGCAGCTCTTTGTCGCCACCGATGTCCATGGTACGGACGATAACGGCCTGCGAGCCGCATGCTTCCGCAACCGCTTTGTACGCTGCAAACTGCTCTTCTTCCGTTGGCAGGGCGTCGCGGTCCATGAACAGGAATTCAGTACGATACAGACCTACACCTTCCGCACCGTTGCGCTCAGCGCCGTCAACGTCGCGTACGGTACCGATGTTAGCGCACACTTCAACCTGATGACCGTCCAGCGTGATGGCTGGCAGATCTTTCAGTTTAGCGAGTTCCGCTTTCTCGGTAGCAACCTGCTCCTGAACGGAACGCAGTTGCTCGATCACATCGTTAGTTGGGTTGACGTAAACCACGTTGTTTACGGCATCCAGAATCAGATAGTCGTCGTTTTTCACCTGAGAGGTGACGCTACCGGTACCCACAATAGCAGGCAGTTCCAGAGAACGCGCCATGATGGAGGTGTGGGAGGTACGGCCACCTGCGTCGGTGATGAAACCCAGCACCTTGTTCAGGTTCAGCTGTGCGGTTTCAGACGGGGTCAGGTCAGCGGCAACCAGGATCACTTCGTCCTGAATCGCGCTCAGATCGATAATGGCCAGACCCAGGATGTTGCGCAGCAGGCGCTTACCGATGTCACGTACGTCAGCCGCACGTTCTTTCAGGTATTCATCGTCCAGCTCTTCCAGGGCAGATGCCTGACCTTCGATAACTTCATGCGCAGCCGCGTCAGCCGTCATGCCTTTATCTTTAATCAGGGCTATGATTTCCTGCTCCAGCTCCTCATCTTCAAGCAGCATAATGTGCCCTTCGAAGATGGCTTCTTTTTCTTCACCGAAAGTTTCGCCAGCTTTAGTTTTAATCGCTTCCAGTTGCGCAGATGCCTTGGCACGACCGCTCAGAAAACGTTCAACTTCCTGATCAACCTTGTCGGCAGAAATTTTTTTCCGGTCAATGACGATTTCGTCTTCTTTCAGCAGCAATGCTTTGCCGAAGGCGATACCCGGGGATGCTAAAATGCCTGAAA
>OJXD01000249.1_pt1 | contig 8835 bp, 9 predicted proteins | sample 1600601 | NCBI WGS metagenome assembly OJXD01 (sample SAMN04436646, study PRJEB24849) | human gut metagenome | biome: human gut; feature: NICU; material: stool | host: Homo sapiens | place: USA: Saint Louis, MO | collected 2010-04-01
GCCGTGGGTTCAGCGCTGCGTTTACATGCCGTTCGTCCAGGGCTGGAAAAGGGCGAAACGACCCGTGTGATGTTTGCCGACCCGACGCTGGGTCCCTCCGAGCACCGGGCTGTTTTTATTGATCCCGCCAGCCTTGAGGTTCGAGGGGATATGACCGTCTACGGCACCAGCGGGATTTTACCGCTGCGTCAGACTATCGATTATCTGCATACCTCGCTGATGCTGGGCAACCTCGGGCGGCTCTATAGCGAGTTAGCCGCCTCCTGGATGTGGGTTGCTGCCCTGGGGGGGATCGCGCTGTGGTTCTACACCCGGCCAGAATCGTCGTCGCCTGCATGTGATCTTAGGCTGGACGCTGCTGGCGGGAATGCTGCTGTTCTCCGCCACTGGTTTAACCTGGTCACAATGGGCCGGGGGTAACGTTGATAAGCTGCGGGCAGAGATGAACTGGCTGACCCCGCAGGTTAATACCCAGCTTTCAGGTGCGCCGGAAATGATGGATGAACACGCCGAACACCGTGGTCATCACGGCGGAATGACGATGCCTGAAATGCCAGTCGAGCTGTCGCTTTTTGACAGCGTATTGCAGGCTGCCCGTCAGTCAGGGATTGATGCCAACAAGGTTGAGATCCGCCCGGGAAGAGGCGCTAACCAGGCCTGGACGGTGACGGAAATCGATCGCCGCTGGCCGACGCAGGTTGATGCCGTAGCCGTGGATCCTCACTCTCTGAAGGTGCTGGACAGCACTCGCTTCGGGGATTTCCCGCTGATGGCTAAACTGACCCGCTGGGGCGTGGATTTCCATATGGGGATCTTGTTTGGTCTGGCAAACCAGCTGCTGCTCATCGCGTTTGGTGTTGCGCTGTGTGTGTTGATTATCTGGGGATACCGGATGTGGTGGATGCGTCGCCCTGCGACGTCAGCCGCGAACCCGGTACAAACGCTCTGTCAAAGCTGGCTGGCATTGCCGCTGTGGGGAAGGGGAGTGACGTTCCTGATAAGCGTCCTGCTGGGGCTGGCGTTGCCGGTCATGGGCGTCAGTCTGGCGGTATTTATTGTCATTGACTGGCTGCGCTGGCGAGCGGCTTCAGATATGTCGCTCGCCGGGACATCCGTTAAATAGCCTTAAGGCGTGCTGATAACCACCGCAACCCGGCGGTTTTCAGCGCGCCCTTGCGCAGTATGGTTACTGCTGACAGGGTATTTTTTGCCTAAACCCCGCGTGGTGAGGTTGCTGCGCGGGATGTTCGCGCCCTTCGCCCAGGCATCCGCCACGACATTGGCCCGTTTTAACGAAAGCGCTTCGTTGTAGCTCTCTTCGCCATAGTTATCCGTATGGCCGTCCATGCGAGCATGATTCAGCCCGGTTGCCGCCAGACGTGAGGCCATAGTCTGGATCTGCGTTTCACTTTCCGGGCGCAGCCTGGCGTCATTTTTATCAAACAGGATCTTATCCGACAGGCCCAGAGACCAGTCGCCATTCAGTTCGTTAAAGCCGTAGGATTTCATGGCCGCTATTTGCTCTGGCGTGAATTTCCCTTCAGGGGATGTCTGGCATCCGGATATCACCAGTGACGCCAGTAACAACGGCGCAAAATATCGCTTTAACATATCGTCTTCCTTTCAGGATATTGTTTTGGAACGCTGGTTCTTGACCAGATACATATTGCGATCGGCTTGCTCCAGTAAGGCCTCAACGGAGGCATTTTCCCACGCCAGAGCAAAGCCAATGCTGAGTGACATTGATGCTGTGTGCCCGTTATGCAGTGTGAGTTCAACTGATGGACGCAACACACTTATTGAACCGTTCTGCGGGTGATTCATAGTCCAGCGTTTTTCTTGGCCTATCGTTGAGCTGCCTGGCAACACTGTTTAGTCTTTGCTGGCTGTGAACTGATAAGTCAGTTCCTTTTGGAAAATACTGCCTGAGCAATCTGTTCGTATTTTCATTGGAGCCGCGTTGCCAGGGGGATTGAGGATCGCAGAAGTAAACCTGAATATCTGTGGCTACAGTAAACCGGGTGTGGCTGGTCATTTCAGCGCCCCGGTCCCATGTTAATGTTTTATAAAGCTCAGCAGGTAATTCCCGGGCTTGTCTGATGAGTGCAGATATAACCGTTATGGTCTTGTTGTCTCTGATCTTCGCCAGCATAACAAAACGGGAATGACGTTCTACGAGGGTGATGATATAGGAGTTTTTCGAGCCCTGAATCAAGTCACCTTCCCAGTGACCTGGAATGGCTCTGTCAGCGGCCTCTGGTGGCCTTTCGCTGATAGGTATCGTGTTCGGGATTGATCCTAATCCTTTCCCTTTAAGCGATGACGTCCTGGATCTACGCACTGCTCTTCCGCTTCTGAGGCATTGCTGCAGCTCTTTTTTTAATGCTCCCCGGGTTTGTATAAAAAGCGTTTTATAAATCGTTTCGTGTGACACATGCATTTCCTGATTATCCGGATAACAGCGTTTCAGCCAACCGGCGATCTGTTCCGGCGACCAGTCCTGATGCATCTTCTCTGCAATGATTTTACACAATGCGGGGCTTTCAATTAGCTTGCAAGGTTTTGGTCTCAGTGCATTTTCCCACGCAGTAGCATCGGCTTTTGCTGCACGGTATTGTTTTGCACCACCGTGCCTCCTGACCTCACGGCTAATCGTTGAGGGCGCTCTTGATAATTTGGCGGCGATGTCCCTGATACTGAGTTTTGCTACCAGCCCTCTGGATATCTCCTCTCTTTCATCAAGCGAAAGCGCTAATCGGTGCCGTTTTCGCACGGGAGGACGGTAGCCGCCTGTCTGGTGGATAGTGGGCATAATGGAAGAATGATATCTGTCGAACATTCTGGCGATATCATGTAGAGAATCACCTTGCTTATATCTGTCCCAGATAATTGCCTTCTGCTCTGGCGTGTAGTTAATCCGAGTTCTTCGTTTCATGGCAACGTCCCCCTTGATTAAGGATAGCGTTGCATCGACCCGTTGAACTCACAAGATCAAACGGACGGATGAATTGCTGCGACAGCGCAGCGCAAATATATTCGACCTCATGCGCGGTGTGGACGCCGTACAGGATCATGGCAAATTCGTCGCCGCCAAGGCGGTAAGACTGATGACGTTTTTCGCCAAACTCGACCATCCTTTTGGCGGCTTCGATCAGTACGCAGTCACCCGCGGCATGGCCCCAGGTGTCATTGATAAATTTGAAGTTATCGCCATCGAGGAAGAGCAGGGCAGAATTGGTTTTTGCCGAAGCGTCATTCATTAATGCCGCAATGTTGTTGCGAAACGCGGCGCGGTTTGCCAGCCCCGTAAGCGGATCGTGCATGGCAGTACGCAACAGCTGGGCGTTTTTTGCCTGTAGCTTGAGCTGCCACTCCTCCATTTCATCCAGCAGGCTGTTGAAGTCTTCACCAAACTGGTGGAACTCTTCAATGCGGCCTTCCGTTACCCGGCGAGAGAAGTTGCGGTTGGTGCGAACGTCATGCACAACGTCGGTGATATTTTGCAATTCAGCCACCATGCCATGATGTAGCGAGCGGGTGATGGTCAATGCGACGGCAGAGGCAAAAAGAATGCAGCCGGTGAGGACCGCAAATGAGAGCCAGATAAAATGGCTAATTAAGCTGTCTCGTGCTGTCAGACGAATTTCGCCAATCACATTGCCGTTATGTATGATGGGCTGTGCGACAGGAAGAGGGAACAACCAACGGTTGACCAGCGCGCCCAGCGTGTCGGTATTATCCGCCGGGTTCCATGACCACCAGGCAAACCGTTTATGATGGGCGTTAAGCACTTCCGCCACGGCAAATTGCCCCTGCTTGCCGAGGGTTGCCAGCGTTTCATTTGCCGCCACGGCATCGTTGAACACCAGAGAGGCTTCAAGACTGTGGCTCATGGTGGCGCCGGTAAGTTCGAGGTTTTTTTGCGCGTATTGCTTTAATGTCACCACGGAAGCGAAACACAGCAGCAACCATATAAACGTCATTGTTATAATGACGCTTATCATGCTGATTCGCCGCAACGTTCTTTTAAACGTCGGACGCGGTGTTGGTGCGACTTCCTTATTCATGCTTCTTATTCCGTGCGAGCATTAATACATCCGGATTGACTCTTACGCCACTGCGCGCCAGCGCATCCAGATTGACGGAAAACCTGACCTGGTCGTGCTCTATTATCAGACAAAATGCGCTGCCAATAACGCATTCAGGATTTTGCTCTGACATTAATAGCAACGCCTGGCCCTGATATTGATTTATTATTTCCTGTTGTTTTGCCGGGGGCTCACTCCCGAAATAGAGGGCATCACACCGGGCTGAAAGTGCTTCCCGATCGCTATGCACAATGACAGGACTATAGGGCAACGGGTTGTGTATATCTTCACTGCTGAGCGCCTGTCCGTAATGGGAAGAGGCATAAATACAGAGCTTAGGCTGGCCGGACAGTGCTGGCCATCGGGTGTAGCTCACAATACCAGAAACAATCGAACGTACCGATTTATCCGTTTCCGTGAACGAGCCTGCCGTGGCAGGGGTCACTAAAATGAACAGCATTAGCGCCAGGGGGAGTCGGAGCAAAGCGATCAAGATTGCATTTCCCATCAGAATCCGCCAAACCGCCCCGGAAATAGATGTCCTTAAGAATTGTCGGCAGAATACCATTGTTTATCAAAGCCGTCATTATGTCAGAAATATCCCTGTTTTGACTTAAGCTAAATCTTACAGCGATCGATATTCCCGAGAATTAAGCCTGGTTTGATTAAGCCAGCTGGAATTCATAATTTCATTCATTTTTTGTTGCCAGGAATCAGTGGTCACGCAAGTTTCTCTCCAATTAACCAGAGGGTTAATAAGCTAACGGCCAGCGCCTGGATAGTGTCTCTTGTGTGAGCGTAGACAGGCAGTAAATGCGTGCGTGTAATTTTATCTTTACGTTCTTATGCGATGTTTTTGGTGTTTAAATGGTGCTTGTAAAGTAATGTGTACGTATTTTGGATTGAAATCTTTACTTGTTGTGGTATCGTTGTGTCACCTCTTCGAGGAAAACCACTATCGCAAACGAGTTTTACAGGATCGCAATCATGCAAAAAGACGCGCTGAACAACGTACATATCACTGACGAACAGGTATTAATTACCCCGGATCAACTGAAGGCGGAATTCCCGCTGAGCGTCGCGCAGGAAGCTCAGATTGAGCACTCTCGCCAGACCATTTCTGACATTATCGCTGGCCGCGATCCGCGTCTGCTGGTGGTATGTGGTCCTTGCTCCATTCACGATCCTGAAACCGCCATTGAGTACGCTCGTCGATTTAAAGCATTAGCGGAGGAGGTCAGCGATAGCCTCTACCTGGTGATGCGCGTCTATTTTGAAAAGCCACGTACGACGGTTGGCTGGAAAGGGTTGATTAACGATCCGCACATGGATGGCTCGTTTGATGTGGAAGCTGGGTTGAAAATTGCGCGTCGCCTGCTGGTGGAACTGGTCAGCATGGGGCTGCCGCTGGCAACCGAAGCGCTGGATCCGAACAGCCCGCAATACCTCGGCGATCTGTTTAGCTGGTCTGCAATTGGTGCGCGTACCACAGAGTCACAAACCCACCGCGAGATGGCGTCTGGCCTGTCTATGCCGGTTGGTTTTAAAAACGGTACTGACGGCAGCCTGGCCACGGCGATTAACGCCATGCGCGCCGCCGCCATGCCCCATCGTTTTGTCGGAATCAACCAGGCGGGCCAGGTATGTCTGCTGCAAACGCAGGGCAACCCGGACGGGCATGTGATCCTGCGCGGCGGTAAAGCGCCAAACTACAGCCCGGCGGATGTCGCGCAGTGTGAAAAAGAGATGGAACAGGCGGGACTGCGCCCGGCGCTGATGGTAGATTGCAGTCATGGTAATTCGAATAAAGATTACCGTCGCCAGCCTGCGGTTGCAGAATCTGTGATTGCCCAGATAAAAGATGGCAACCGTTCAATTATCGGCCTGATGATTGAAAGTAATATTCATGAAGGCAATCAGTCATCGGAACAGCCGCGTAGCGCGATGAAGCCCGGCGTCTCCGTCACGGATGCCTGCATCAGCTGGGAAACCACCGATGCGCTGCTGCGTGAGATCCACAAAGATTTGAACGGCCAGCTGGCGACGCGTCTGGCATAAGAGGGTAGTTATGGTTGCTGAATTGACCGCATTACGCGATCAAATTGATGAAGTGGATAAGGCGTTGCTGGATCTTCTGGCGCGCCGCATGGCTCTGGTTGCTGAGGTCGGCGAAGTTAAAAGCAAATACGGCCTGCCGATTTACGTTCCGGAGCGCGAGGCCTCTATGCTCGCCTCCCGTCGTAAAGAGGCGCAGGCCCTGGGCGTTTCACCTGATTTGATTGAGGACGTCCTGCGTCGCGTCATGCGCGAGTCCTATTCCAGCGAAAACGATAAGGGTTTCAAAACTCTCTGTCCGTCGCTGCGTCCGGTGGTCATCGTCGGTGGTGGCGGACAGATGGGGCGTTTGTTTGAGAAAATGCTGACGCTTTCTGGTTATCAGGTGCGCATTCTGGAGAAAGAGGACTGGTCGCACGCGCCGGAGCTGATGAAAGACGCCGGAATGGTTATCGTCAGTGTGCCGATCCATGTGACGGAGCAGATTATCGCTAAACTTCCTCCGCTGCCGGAAGATTGCATTCTGGTGGACCTGGCCTCCGTTAAAAATGGCCCTCTACAGGCAATGCTGGCGGCGCACACCGGCCCTGTGCTTGGGTTGCACCCAATGTTTGGCCCGGACAGCGGCAGCCTGGCGAAGCAGGTAGTGGTTTACTGTGACGGACGGCAGCCGGAAGCCTACCAGTGGTTCCTGGAACAGATTCAGGTCTGGGGAGCGCGTTTACACCGCATTAGCGCGGTAGAGCATGACCAGAACATGGCGTTCATTCAGGCGCTGCGCCACTTTGCAACCTTTGCCTATGGGCTGCACCTGGCGGAGGAGAACGTTCAGCTTGAACAATTGCTGGCGCTTTCCTCGCCAATCTATCGTCTGGAGCTGGCGATGGTCGGGCGACTGTTTGCCCAGGATCCACAGCTTTACGCCGACATCATCATGTCGTCTGAAAATAACCTGGCGCTGATCAAACGCTACTACCAGCGTTTTGGTGAAGCGATCACTTTGCTGGAACATGGCGATAAACAAGCCTTTATCGACAGTTTCCGTAAAGTCGAGCACTGGTTCGGTGATTACGCCACGCGATTCCAGAGTGAAAGCCGCACGCTGTTACGCCAGGCAAATGACAGTCGCCAGTAATCTGATGATGTATATACTGAAAGCCAGCATTGCTGGCTTTTTTCATTTTTGGGGAACTGTCATGGCTGAACCGCAGCTGCTGTTGAACTATACCGGGCATCTGCCCGAATGCCCGACGTGGAGTGCAGACGAGAAGGCGCTCTACTGGGCGGATATCCTGGAAGGGGAGATCCATCGCTATCATCTCCCCACCGCGGAACACTCGGTGCTCTCATTGCATGAAGAAGTAGGGTGTTTTGCCCTGCGTGAACGCGGCGGATTTATCGTCGCGATGCGAAACGCCATCTGGCTGACCGATAAACACGGCCTGCTCCAGCGTAAGGTTTGCGATAACCCGTCCAACCCGCAGCTTGCACGCTTTAACGATGGCGGTACTGATCATGAGGGGCGATTTTATGCAGGCACGTTCTGGGGGCCGGGAGATTATAACGGCGCCATGCTGATGCGTATCGACAACGATCTGACGCCGAAAGTGATCCAGTGCGATATTCACGGGCATAACGGTTTAGCGTTTAGTCCTGATAAACGGTGGATGTTTACTTCTGACACCCCAAACGGGGTGATCTACCGTACGCCGATTGATGAGCAGGGGGAACCCGGTAAGCGCGAAGAGTTTCGCCGGTTTAGCGAGGGAGAAGGTATACCCGACGGAGCGGCAATGGATGAGGAAGGCTGCTACTGGAGCGCTCTGTTTGACGGCTGGCGTATCGCACGGTTTTCACCGCAAGGGGAGCAACTGGAAGAGTATCGACTGCCGGTACGCTGCCCGACGATGGTCTGCTTTGGCGGCGACGATATGAAAACGTTGTTCATTACCACCACGCGGGAAAATATGGAGGCGGAGGAGCTGGCGAAATACCCGCTTTCCGGTGCCATCTTCACCCTGCCTGTAAATGTGGCAGGGATGAAGAAAAGCCGCTTTATTGAACGTTAAACCGGGTCAACCGGAACCACGGTTTCGCTTGGATAGCAGCCCAGCACTTTCATCGAACGGGTGATCTCGCCCAGTTCGCGCAGGGCTTTCTGCATGGATGCAGACTCCAGGTTGGCCTGAACATCGAGATAGAACATCTCTTCCCATGGGTTACCATGAATTGGGCGGGATTCCAGCTTCGTCATGATCAGATTGTGATTACGCAGCACCAGCAGCGCTTCAACCAGCGCACCCGCCTGCTGGCCGGTTGCCATCAGCAGGGTGGTTTTCGCCGGGACCTGGTCCGACACATTAATAGCCTTGCGGGCCAGAACCACGAAACGGGTGATATTTTGCGTCTGGTTGGCCAGGTTACGTTCCAGCACCTGTAAGCCATACAGTGCGCCACCCGCTTCGCTACCGAGTGCCGCGACGGCAGGAGAGTTTGCCTGTGCCACCTTTTCCATCGCCGCCGAGGTGCTTTCGGTGTACTCAATTTTCCAGTGCGGATAACGGTTCAGGAACTGGCTGCACTGCTGGAACGGCTGCGGGTGGCTGTACACCGTTTCGATCTGACTCAGATCGGTTGGCGCGATTCTTTACGGGCGATGGCCGAGTGCGCCATACATTCGGCAACGTTTAAA
>OJXD01000250.1_pt1 | contig 8823 bp, 8 predicted proteins | sample 1600601 | NCBI WGS metagenome assembly OJXD01 (sample SAMN04436646, study PRJEB24849) | human gut metagenome | biome: human gut; feature: NICU; material: stool | host: Homo sapiens | place: USA: Saint Louis, MO | collected 2010-04-01
AAACATATTCGCCAGCGCGATCTCAGCGGCATAACGGAGTCGTTGGCGGCCGTTGCTTGCGTACCGCCATACGCCCAATATGTGCATCTCCAGCTGTGTCACTGGGAAAATATCGACACGTACCAGCCGCTTTACCATCAATGGATAAGAGCACAAACTTTGCAGTCTCATCGATTTCATCAAACTCGTCTTCAAACCCTTGTTCTTTTATAAATACATCGACACGAATTTGTTTTATTTCCTCTGTTATATGATCTAAGATTTGAATAATCATAGGTGCCCTTTCTGATTATAAGCATATTTATAAGAATCGATTTAGGCGTATTACAAAATATCCTATAAGCAATAAAAGCTTCTTATTTTTATTATATCAAAAATACGCTTAATGCCACAAAACGTCTCAGTTCCTGTTAATTCCCACATCAAAAATATTTTAAAACTTCCATGAAATTCATTTTTAGGTATTGCATAATTTTATCATTTGGGTTTATACTATACCCAACATTTTAGAAAGGAGCAACCAAAGATGACTAACCAAATTAGCCTCACAGCAAAGCAATACTTTTATTGGTTCTTTATCCAACGTACGGGTAAGGAACTATTTGTGATGCGCTAATTAAGGATTATTCAACATTAGTTGCTTAGAATAGTAAAAGGGCTACCCGTATTAGATTACGGGTAGCCCTTTTTGTTTGCTATCCGTATGGTCAGCCCAACTATTCACTGTAGTTACAAGGAGGAATTATCATGATTATTACATTGAAACAAAATGCAGCAGCAGAAGAAGTATCTCGTTTACGCAGTGAATTAGAGGCTCAAGGATTTGTTATCCACCCAGTAGAAGGAACGCGATACAATATTCTAGGTCTGATTGGTGATACTGCATCTCTTGATGCTCGTCAAATCGAATCTCTAGATTTCGTAGATAAAGTAACTCGTATTCAAGAGCCATACAAAAAAGCAAACCGCAAGTTCCATCCCGATGATTCTGTAATCAACGTAGGTGGTGCACTTATCGGTGGTGGCCACTTCGCAGTAATGGCTGGTCCTTGCTCGGTGGAAACACCTGAACAAGTATTAGCCACTGCAAAAGCTTGTAAAGAAGCTGGTGCCACAATTCTTCGGGGCGGCGCTTTCAAACCTCGTACATCCCCATATTCCTTCCAAGGCATGGGGCCAGAAGGCTTGGAATTGTTAGAGCTTGCTAAAAAAGAAACAGGTCTTCCTATCGTTTCCGAAGTTATGGATATCTCCCAATTACAATACTTCGATAATGTAGATATGCTTCAAATCGGCGCTCGTAACATGCAAAACTTCACGCTTTTAAAAGAGGTAGGCAAATTGAATAAACCAGTTCTATTAAAACGTGGTTTATCTGCCACATACGAAGAATGGTTAATGGCTGCCGAGTACATCATGTCCGAAGGCAATGAACAAGTTGTATTATGCGAACGCGGTATCCGCACATTCGAAACTAAGACTCGCAATACCTTAGATGTAACAGCAATTCCTATGATGCATGAATTATCTCACTTGCCAATTATCATGGATCCTAGCCACGCAGCAGGTATGAGCCGCATGGTTCGCCCGCTTTCACTTGCATCCGTAGGCGGCGGTGCAGACGGACTTATGATCGAAGTTCACAATGATCCTTCCAAAGCATTGTGCGATGGCCCTCAAGCATTGCGTCCAGACCAATTCACTAGCCTTATGAAAGAAATTATCGCATTGCGCCAAGCATTGGTAGAATGCACTAAATAATCTCAAATACCACACAAATAAGCTAGTATCCGTTATAATAGATACTAGCTTATTCTTTTATGAAAGGAACCATCATGACTCGCATCCATATTAACGCATCCACACCGTATGACGTTGTCATCGAGGAAGGCGCTTTACAACGCATCACCGATTATATTAAACCATTAAAACCAAATTGCCGTGTTATCATCGTCAGCGATAGCAACGTGGCGCCTCACTATTTGGACTCTGTGAAAGCTAATATGGAACATGCGGGTTATGCTGTTTGTGATTATGTTTTCCCTGCTGGTGAAAGCTCCAAAAATGCACATCAACTCATCGATTTAGTAGAATACATGGCGGCCCAATCATTGACTCGCAAAGACTTGCTCATCGCCCTTGGTGGCGGTGTTGTAGGCGATATGGCAGGATTTGCTGCAGCGACCTATTTACGTGGTATCGACTATGTTCAGGTTCCTACATCCCTATTAGCCGCAGTAGACTCCTCTGTAGGTGGTAAAACAGCAGTTAACCTCGAAGCCGGGAAAAACCTATGGGGCGCTTTCAAACAACCTATCCTCGTCCTCTGCGATCCAGCTACACTCAATACATTACCTGATATGGAATGGATTAATGGGTGCGGCGAAATTATCAAATACGGCTTCCTCGACGTACCTGGTTTATTAACCCAACTAGAACATAAACCATTAATTAAACATCGCGATAGTGTTAGTACTGTCATCGCTCGTTGCGTTCAAGCAAAAGCGGATATCGTGGAACAAGACGAACGCGAGTCTGGCGTTCGTGCCCTCTTAAACCTCGGTCATACCTTTGGTCACGGCATCGAAAAAGCGAGTCATTTCAAGGTACATCACGGTTATGCCGTTGCTATTGGTATGGTGCTCATGGCACAAGGTGCCGTCAAACATGGAGAATTAGATGCGGAAGCTTTAAAGAAATTAAAGGCCCTCATCAAAGCACACGATTTGCCAACCGCAACAACGATAAGCAAAGAAGAAATTCTAGCTGCCGCTAAGCACGACAAAAAAAGCGAAGGAGCAACCATTAAAATCGTAGTACCTACTAGCTATGGTCACAGCGAGCTCAAAGTGGTAACACACGAGGAACTTGCAACCTATTTAGACTGAGATATAAAGGAGATTTATATGCATTCCGTAACGAACGCCATCCCTACAGGGACTATCGCGTCCATTCCTGCAAAAGCTCATGCGCACCGTGCGCTGATTTGCGCAACTCTCGCAAACTCGCCATCTACCATACTACTGAGCCGCACCTCTAAAGACATCAATGCAACTATTGACTCCTTGCGAGGCTTAGGCGCACACGTTGTGTATGAAAACAAAGTTGTCACTGTTACACCTGGTCCTGTGCCAACAAAGGGCAATATAGTTCCCCATGAATCCGGTACTACATTGCGCCTCTTATTACCAGTGGCAGCGTCCATTTGTAATGAGGTAGATGTGGATGCGAAAGGGCGTTTACCAGATCGTCCTTTAGAGCCCATGCTCGGTGAAATGAAAGCTCACGGCGTAACATTCTCCCAAGATAAACCACCATTCACTATGACAGGTCGTCTACAAGGCGGTGAGTTCGGTATGGTTGGCGATGTGAGTAGCCAGTTTTTCTCTGGATTATTATTAGCTGCGCCACAATGTGGAGGCGCTACAATCACATCTACTACGCCGCTTCAATCTAGCGACTATGTAACATTAACAACTACAACGATGGCAGACTTCGGCGTAACAGTCGACCATACACCTGCTGCTGACACCGTCCAAGAATCCTTTACAGTAGCGGCTAATGCTACTTTTAAAGGTCAAAGTAATTACCAAATCGAAGGCGATTGGTCCAATACGGCTATTTGGATGGTCGCAGCGGGCATGACAGGCAAACCTATTACTATTACAGGTATGAACAAGAATTCTGTGCAAGCTGACCGCCGCATCATGCAGGTTATGATTGATGCCGGTTGTGATGTAGTATGGGATGGCATGAACGTAACCGTTACAGGCCGTGCAGAAAAACCAATCTATGCTGACCTCGAGCAAATGCCAGATATGTTGCCAGTTATGGCAGCCCTCGCTTGCTCTATCCATGGTGAAAGCTCCTTTGTTAAGGGTGCGCGCCTACGCTTGAAAGAATCCGATCGCCTCGAAGCCGTTGCTAATCTCGTTAGAGACTTAGGCGGTACGGTTCGCGAAGATGGTGATGACCTCTATATCATCGGTAGTGGTATACTAAAAGGAGGACAAGGTGATTGTGTTAACGACCATCGCCTTGTTATGGCAGGCACATTGATGGCCCTCATCAGTGAAAATCCTGTGACATTAAAAGATAGCGAAGCTATCACAAAATCCTATCCAGACTTCTTTGAGGACTGGAACATGCTAGGTGGCAATGCACAACCAGTATAGCTGCCTAATCATAGCTAATGCGTTTCAATAGATAACAATACTAGTCATACATACTATAAGTAGGAGTTAATATAATGGCATCTAATTTCGGTAAAACTATACAAGTAGCTACCTTTGGCGCGTCTCATGGGTACGCCATCGGTGGTATCGTGGAAGGCCTCCCTTGTGGACATTCCATCGACATCGACGAGCTACAAGCCTTCTTAAAGCGCCGTGCGCCAGGTCAAAACCAATTACAAACGCAACGTAAAGAAGCCGATATACCTGAATTCTTATCAGGTATGGTAGATGGCATGCTCAGTGGATCTCCATTAGCATTTATGATTCGCAATACATCGCAGCACTCCGGTGATTACAATAACTTGCGCGACATTCCTCGCCCATCTCATGCGGACTTTACGGCTCGCATGCGCTATGGTGACAAAGTAGATATGCGCGGTGGCGGCCACTTCTCGGCACGTCTTACAGCACCTCTCTGCGTAGCTGGTGGCATTGCACTACAGTTATTGCGTGAAAAAGGCATCGAAATTCACGGCCATTTAAAACAAGTTGGTACAATCCAAGATACTCCTATCGATATGGTTCATCCAGATATGAAAGCACTCCGTGAAATTGCTACAGAACCAATTGCTATGCTCGATGCAGACAAGCGTTCTGAAGTAGAAAACTTGGTCATGAAACTAAAAAAAGACGGCGACTCTACAGGCGGTATCGTTGAGGTTGTGGCTACAGGTCTACCAATCGGACTTGGCAATCCAAACTTTGACGGCATTGAAAACCGATTAGCTCGCGTGATCTTTGGCGTACCTGCCATCAAAGGCGTGTCCTTTGGGGGTGGCTTCGACATGTGTTCTCGCCTTGGATCAGAAGTGAACGATGCTTTCACCATGGACGGCGATACAATCACAACAACTACCAATAATAGCGGTGGCATTCAAGGCGGTATCACCAACGGCTTGCCCCTCGTTATGCAAGTGGGCATTAAGCCTACTCCATCCATTTATAAGGAACAACATTCTGTGTCGCTTTCACAAAAAGAGGACACATTACTCACCATCAAAGGTCGTCACGACCCATGTGTAGCACTCCGTGCAGTACCTGTTATCGAAGCCGTTACAGCTCTCGTCATTCTTGATTTCTTAGGAGATATTGACCATGAACTTAGATGAAGTACGCGTTAAAATTAACGATATAAACGACCAAATGCTCGCCCTCTTCAAAGAGCGCATGGAACTCTCTAAGGACGTAGCAGCAGCAAAAAAGGAAATGAATAAGGCCATTTACGATGCCAAACGAGAGCGCGACATCCTCGACAAGGTAACAAAAGATGCAGGTCCAGACCTCGATCTATATGCACGCCGTTTTTTTGAAGCATTATTTAGCTTAAGTCGCACATACCAATCTGAGCAGCTATTTCAAGACAATGAATTTACTTTGAAAATGAAAAAAGCCATTGAGCAATCCCCTACCTTGCCACCTCAACGAGGCAGTGTAGCTTGCGCCGGCGTATTTGGCAGTAATGCTCAAATGGCGTGTGATAAATTATTACCTCTTAGCCAAATCCATTATGTAACAGGTTTCCGTTCCGTATTCGATGCCGTAGAATCCGGTGAATGTCAATTTGGTGTATTGCCTATCGAAAACAGCTCCAATGGGTCCGTAAAAGAAGTATATGACCTATTAGAAGAGCGCAAATGCTATATCGTTCGCGGCACGCGCCTTTGGATATCTCACGACTTGCTCGTGAAAAAAGGCACAAAACTAGAAGATATTCATACCATAATTTCCCATCCTCAAGCGTTGGGCCAATGTAGTCACTTCCTAGATAAGTTAGAAGGCGTAGAATTACGCTCCTATGACAATACAGCTCGAGCTGCACAGCTCGTAGCAGCTAGTGATGACCCTGGAGTAGCGGCTATCGCAGCACCTCAATGTGCAGACCTATATAATTTGTCTCCATTATTGAGAAATATCCAAAACAGTGATAACAACTATACGCGCTTTATCTGCATTAGTAAGGATTTCCACGTATACCCAGGGGCCAATAAAATCTCAGTAGTAACGACTGCAAGCCATGCTCCAGGCGGGCTTGGTACATTGCTCACCAAGTTTGCTAATATCGGTGTGAACCTTACAAAACTCGAGTCCCGTCCGATCGTAGGACATAACTTTGAATTCTTGTTCTACCTCGATTTAGAAGCATCCTTGGCAGATCCAAAAGTACTTTCCGTATTGGCAGAGCTCCACGCATCGCAAGATAAATTCCGCTTGCTCGGCAATTATCCTGAAAATTGATATTTTCCTTTATGGTAGTGCTTATTAATGGCATATATAGTACAATGGATATAGTTTTAAAACTCCAATGGCTAATAGGTGACAGCCTATTAGCCATTTTGTGTATATTGACCTAGGAGGTCCTATGAAATTTGGTTTACTTGGCCGTACGTTGGGCCATAGCTTTTCCCCACGCATCCACAATGCTTTGGGAAATACTAATTATGAATTATTTGAACGAGAACCGAGCCAACTGCAAGAGTTCTTTGCAGACCAAGAATTACAAGGTATTAATATTACCTTCCCTTACAAGGTTAACGCCCTTGAAGCTTGCGATGTAGTAGACCCTCGCGCAGAACGCATTGGCTGTGTAAACACGATGGTCCGTAAAGACGGCAAATGGCACGGTTACAATACAGACTACGATGGATTTGTATTTACTCTAAAACACGCTGGCATCGATGTATCCGGTAAAGAATGTATCATCCTTGGCGATGGTGCCTCCTCTGCTACGGTTCACGTGGCTCTTGAAGATCTAGGTGCTAAGAGCATCACGCATCTATCTCGTAAAACAGCTCCGCTCTATACTGATGCACCTAATTACTATGAAACAGCGCAAATTATTATTAACTGCACACCTATTGGTATGTATCCGCATAATCCAGCTAACCTCATAGATATTATGCAATTTTCTAAATTAGAAGGCGTTGTGGATCTCATCTACAATCCGCGCCGTACAGTTTTGCTTTTACAAGCAGAAATGATGAATATTCCGTACTGTGATGGTCTACCTTTCCTCGTGGCACAAGGTGTTGAGGCGGCTAATCATTTTCAAGGTGAAAGCTTTGGTACCAAAGAGATAGAACAAATCTTGCGAGATATGCGCCGTGAAAAGGAAAATATCATCCTCATCGGTATGCCTGGTGTTGGGAAAACAACAGTGGGCAGAGCAATCGGTAAAGAGATGGGCCGTACTTGGTTTGATGTGGATCACGAGCTAGAAAAAGAAATTGGCAATGTTTCTACCTATATTACAGAACAAGGGGAGGCTGCATTCCGTGAAAAAGAGGCAGAAATGATTACAAAATTAGGCACTCAAACTGGCCTTGTTATCTCCACTGGTGGCGGTTGTGTAACAGTACCTAAAAACTATGCACACCTGCGCCAAAATGGGCGTATTTACCAATTAACACAACCTGTAGAAAAACTATCTACTTCAGGTCGTGTTCTATCTAGTGGCGGCATAGAACGTTTACGTGAACTCGAAGAAACTCGCACTCCAATGTATGAAAGCTTTGCACAATGCATCGTGGAACATAATCGCAATGCACCAGAAACAGTGGCAGCTATTCTCGAAGACTTTGAAGCAAACTTATTGTAAGAGTTTATATAACTGTATTTATAAGATTGTTTCCTCTATATAAGTAAGGGCTTCTACATCTATAGAAGTAAGAGCATTTACATCTGTATTCTTAGATAAAACTAAAACTCATATCATGACATCAATGATATAAACTGAAAAGCAGTAGCTATCCTTAGGGGAACTACTGCTTTTTTTATGTCTTCTATGTATTATATATATTGGTAGAAAATCACTTTTGCAATTACAATGTAATTACACAAAGAATTTAAAATAGCTTTTACCGTGGAACTATCAAAATACAATGAACTAATTTCTATAAGCAATAGTCTTAACGTGACGACCATAAATAGGAGGCATTATGAAAACTGTAAATCTACAAGTTCGCATCAATGAGGACTTAAAACAAGAGGTATCTAGCATATTAAAAGCACAAGGTCTATCATACACCTCTATGCTAGATGCACTATTCCGCCAAATCATCAAAGAGCGTCGCATTCCGTTTGCCATTGCGTTACCAACGGCACCTATCGATGAAACACCTACACCAAGCACACTCAACAACGGCACCTATGAACAACCACAAACTACATTAAAAGCCTCAGATTATATAGGTGCATATGGTACACCAAGAGAAGAAAATCAAGAAATATCCTTCGATACAATCGATAAGACAGGAGTTCTTAACATCCGTATCAATCCTAAAGTTAAGACACTAACAACAGCTATTCTAAAAGAAATGGGATTAACCATGTCACAAACAGTTACACTTGTATCTAAACAAATACAATTTAATAAGGATATTCCACCTACTATCCTCCGTCCAGAATGGATTGATGCTATTAATAATGATTTCTGGACTGAAGAAGATTTAACTACAAGAATACAATTAGGGCTAAATCAAGCAGAAAAAGAAATTGGTGAACCTGCGGAAAAAATTTTTAATGAACTCCTTGAAGTGCGATTCCCGCAGCATCAGGTGGCGTGTCAGGGCAGCATCACCGCGTTCATGGT
>OJXD01000256.1_pt1 | contig 8717 bp, 2 predicted proteins | sample 1600601 | NCBI WGS metagenome assembly OJXD01 (sample SAMN04436646, study PRJEB24849) | human gut metagenome | biome: human gut; feature: NICU; material: stool | host: Homo sapiens | place: USA: Saint Louis, MO | collected 2010-04-01
ATTTATATTCATTTTATCTCTTCGTTATGGTATAAAATAAGCCCGTATTTTATATAAAATTGTGATATGAATCACTATGAAACGCATTAATGCTGCATTTGTGCGCCGTGTAGAATTATGAATAAAAAATGAAAAAGCTTGATAGTGTATTAAAGGTTTTGATATACTTATAATATTGAAAATTTTGGAATTCTCGTATGATTTACCATATGATAAAACATCGAGGGAGCATTACTATTACTATAGTTTATAGGAGAAAGTATGAATAAGATTTTTAAAGTGGTTTGGAGCAAATCAAAAAGCTGCTACGTAGTAGTATCTGAGTTCGCTAAGAATAATAGTGGCAAGAAGAAAATTGTTGTAGCAGCAATCTTGGCTGCATTAGCAATGACTAATGCTAGCATCTCTATGGCGGCAAATACTTTGCCTACAAAACTGCATGCAACAGCAGTAGGCTTGGGGGATGGTGCTTCTGTTACTGGTGATAAAGCTGTAGGTTTCGGTCAAAATGCAGCAGCAGCTGGTGGATATTCTATTGCAATAGGTTCTAATTCTAGTACCAGTGTTAACAGTCCACAAGGAATCGCTATTGGTGGTGGTAATACTGCTAATGAAGGTGCAAGAGTAATTGGGGAGCAAGCAATTGCCATTGGGGGAAATACAATAGCTCAAGGTAACTCTTCTATTGTTATTGGTGGCGATGATGTAGTTAAAGCCGATGGTGTAAAAGTTATTTACACTACGAATAATGGTGAGATTCAAACTGGGGATTTGCGTAGTGCGGTTCAAAGCTTAACAGGCTTTGATATGAGAAATCCACTATATACAACGGCAACAGCTGGTGAATCCGGTATCACATTAGGCATGAAAGGTCAGTCAGGCAATGTGGGCATTGCCATTGGTACAGGTGCAAATGCGAAGGATCGTTTATCAGGACCTTCTGGTCAAGCCAATAATGATGTAACAAATGCTATTGCTATTGGCACAGGGGCTAGGGCAAATCGTGATAATGCTATTGCCATCGGTGGTGGTTCTAACACTGATGTAGGCGGTACAAAACAATCTAGCTATACTTTGCCAAATAATGTTGTTGCTTCCTGGGCTGGTGGTGATAAAACATTGCCAGGTGACGTTGTATCTTTTGGTTCTAAAGGGTATGAACGTCAGTTGAAACATGTGGCTCCTGGCGAAGTAAGTGCTACTTCCACAGATGCAATTAATGGCTCTCAACTTAGCGCTATTGTAGACCAAATCGCTTATAAATATATATCTATAAAATCTTCTGATGCTGCTAATAAAGATAATACTGGTGCTACGGCCGATAATTCTATTGCTATTGGCCCAAATGCTGCAACAGACGCATCTGCAAGTCGTTCTGTGGCTGTTGGTGATGGCGCCAGAGGTAAAGTAGTAGATGGTGTAGCTGTTGGCTCAAAATCTATAGCTGATATTGCTTCAGGCGTAGCGGGATATAATGTTAATGCTAGTCGTACAGATATATATGCTGGTTTAAGTGGTGCCGCCCTAACGTCTAAATTAGGTGGTGTTGCTGTTGGTACGATAAACCAAACACGTCAAATTAACTATGTTGCTGCAGGTACTGCTGATACAGACGCAGTAAACGTGGCGCAATTAAAGAGTGTTAATCTAGCTTTTACAGGTGATACTGGTACAGGCGATGTGAACCTTGCTAATAGTAAATTGGCTGTAAATGGTGATAATACATACATTAGCACTACAGCTAATGGTAAGAAAATTACAGTTTCTGGTAAAAAGCAAGATATCACAGTAGCAAATGGTAGCGCTACAGCGACTGCTGGCATGGCGGATTCTGCCAACGTAGCTAATGCGATTAATCAAGCAATTGATCAAAATAAATATGGTTGGAATCTTTCTGCTAATGGTGAAGCTACACCAGTAGCAGTTGAAAAAGGTAATACAGTAGATTTTTCTGGTGACGATAATGTTGCGGTTGCTAGAAATGATAAGAAAATCTCTGTAGCTTTGAAAAAAGATCTTTCTAAATTAAACAGTGCTTCTTTCAATAATGCTAGCGGTAATGAAACTGTAAAAATTGATGGTGATAAAGGTATCAATGCTGGAAATTTGAAAGTTGCCAATGTAGCAGATGGTGTTGCTGATAAAGATGCTGTCAATGTATCTCAATTGAAAAAAGTTGACGATAAAGCTGAAGCTAACAAAACTGCTATTGGTACAAATAAAACCGCAATTGCTAAAAATGTAGGTGACATTGCAACAAACAAAACAGATATTGCCACCAATAAGGACAGTATTGCTGCGAATACGCAAAAAATTGTTGACAATAAAACTGCAATAGATAAAAATACTGGTGAAATTGCTACAAATAAAGCTAATATTGCTCAAAATACTGCTGCTATCGCTCGTAAGATTTCTTTAGGTGGTAACTCTGGTTCGACTGATGAAAAATCCTTGAGCACAGGTGATGTGAAATTCAATGTGAAAGGTGAGAATGGTCTTACTACGGTTGCTAATGGTGACGATGTCACTGTTAAACTCGATGATGCAACTAAAGGTAAAGTTGACAATGCAGCTGATCGAGACTTGAGCAATTTGACTCCTGATGGTAAACAACAAGTTAAGGATTTAGCAGCTTGGAATGTAGTCGCTAATAATGAAACAGCTGAAAAGGTTGTGGGAGGTAACACTGTTAAGTTTATCGATGGTGATAACATTTCTATTACTCAAAATGGTAAAGACTTTACCATTTCCACTAAGAAAGATGTAACCTTTGATACGGTAACAGCTATTCAAACGATTACAGCGCCAAAAGTGAAAGCGACAACTGGTGTTGAAACACCTCAAGTAACTGGCTTGACTAACACTGCATGGGTTCCAGGTCAAACACAACCTGTATCTGGTCGTGCTGCCACAGAAGACCAATTGAAACAAGTTGATGATCAAGTAGCAGAAAACAAAGCCAATATTGCTGATAATACAGATAAAATTGGCAAAAACGCTGATGCCATTGCCGACAATAAACAAAAAATTGCCGACAATAAAACAGCAATTGATAAAAATATTGGCGACATTGCTACAAACAAAGCTGACATCGCAACCAATAAAGCTAACATCGACAAAAACATGACAGCTATCGCTCGTAAGATTTCTTTAGGTGGTAACTCTGGTTCTACCGATGAAAAATCCTTGAGCACAGGTGATGTGAAATTCAATGTGAAAGGTGAAAACGGTCTTACTACGGTTGCTAATGGTGACGATGTGACTGTTAAACTCGATGACGCGACTAAAGGTAAAGTTGACAATGCAGCTGATCGAGACTTGAGCAACTTAACAGATGCTGGTAAGCAACAAGTTAAAGATTTAGCAGCATGGCATGTAGTAGCTAATAATGAGACGGCTGAAAAGGTTGAAGGTGGCAATACAGTTAAGTTTATCGATGGGGATAACATTTCTATTACTCAAAATGGTAAAGACTTTACCATTTCCACTAAAAAAGACGTAACCTTTGACACGGTAACAGCTACACAAACGATTACAGCGCCAAAAGTGAAAGCGACAACTGGAGTTGAAACACCTCAAGTAACAGGCTTGACTAACACTGCATGGACTCCGGGGCAAACACAACCTGTATCTGGTCGTGCAGCCACAGAAGACCAATTGAAACACGTTGATGATCAAGTAGCAGAAAACAAAGCCAACATTGCTGATAATACAGATAAGATTGGCAAAAATGCCGATGCTATTGCAGATAATAAACAAAAGATAGCTGACAATAAAACTGCAATTGATAAAAATGCAGTAGATATTGCTACCAATAAAGACAATATTGCAACTAATAAAGCTGATATCGCAGCCAATACAGATAAAATCGGTAAAAATGCTGATGCGATTGCAGATAACAAACAAAAAATTGCCGACAACAAAACTGCAATTGATAAAAATACTGGTGATATTGCAACAAATAAAGGAGATATTGCAGCCAATAAACAAAAAATAGCCGACAATAAAACTGCAATAGATAAAAATACTGGCGACATTGCAACAAACAAAGCTGACATTGCAACTAATAAGGATAACATTGCAACCAATAAAGCTAACATTGACAAAAACACGACAGCTATCGGTCGTAAGATTTCCTTAGGTGGTAACTCAGGTTCTACCGATGAAAAGTCGTTGAGCACAGGTGATGTGAAATTCAATGTTAAGGGTGAAAATGGCCTTACTACTGTTGCTAATGGCGACGATGTGACTGTTAAACTCGATGATGCAACTAAAAGTAAAGTTGACAATGCAGCTGATCGAGACTTGAGCAATTTGACTCCTGACGGTAAGCAACAGATTAAGGACTTAGCAGCTTGGAATGTAGTCGCTAATAATGAAACGGCTGAAAAGGTTGAAGGTGGTAATACTGTTAAATTTATCGATGGTGATAACATTTCTATTACTCAAAATGGTAAAGACTTTACCATTTCCACTAAGAAAGATGTAACCTTTGATACGGTAACAGCTATTCAAACGATTACAGCGCCAAAAGTGAAAGCGACAACTGGTGTTGAAACACCTCAAGTAACTGGCTTGACTAACACTGCATGGGTTCCAGGTCAAACACAACCTGTATCTGGTCGTGCTGCCACAGAAGACCAATTGAAACAAGTTGATGATCAAGTAGCAGAAAACAAAGCCAATATTGCTGATAATACAGATAAGATTGGTAAAAATGCAAAGGCTATTGCGGATAACAAACAAAAAATAGATGATAATAAAGCTGCAATTGATAGAAATGCTGCTGATATTGCTACTAATAAAGATAATATTGCGACGAATAAACAGAATATTGCTGATAACAAAGCGGCAATCACTAAAAATGCCGGCGATATTGCAACCAATAAAGCTAATATTGATAAAAATACAGAAGCTATCGGTCGTAAGATTTCCTTAGGTGGTAATACTGGTTCAACCGATGAGAAATCCTTAAGTACAGGCGATGTGAAATTCAATATTAAAGGGCAAAATGGTATTGTTACTGAAGCTAATGGAGACGATGTAACTGTCAAATTAGATGATGCTACGGCTAATAAAATCAACAATGCAGCAAATACGGATTTGAGCAACTTAACAGATGCTGGTAAACAACAAGTTAAAGATTTATCCGCATGGAACGTAGTAGCTAATGGTAATACTGCCGAAAAAGTTGAAGGTGGCAATACAGTTAAGTTTATCGATGGTGATAACATTTCCATTACTCAAAATGGTAAAGACTTCACAATTGCTACTAAACAAGACGTAACTTTCAATACTGTAAAAGCAAATCAAACAATTACAGCACCAAAAGTGAAAGCTACAGAAGGTGTAGAAACACCTCAAGTAACGGGTTTGACTAATACTGCATGGACTCCGGGTCAAACACAGCCTGTCTCTGGACGTGCCGCCACAGAAGATCAATTGAAACATGTTGATGATCAAGTAGCAGAAAACAAAGCCAACATTGCTGATAATATAGATAAGATTGGTAAAAATGCTGATGCCATTGCGGATAACAAGCAAAAAATAGCTAATAATAAAGCTGCAATTGATAGAAATGCTGCTGATATTGCAACTAATAAGGACAATATTGCTGCGAACAAACAAAATATTGCTGATAACAAAGCGGCCATCACTAAAAATACTAGTGATATTGCAACTAATAAGGATAACATCGCAACCAATAAAGCTAATATCAACAAAAACACGACAGCTATTGCCCGTAAGATTTCTTTAGGTGGTAATACTGGTTCTACCGATGAAAAATCGTTGAGCACAGGTGATGTGAAATTCAATGTGAAAGGTGAAAATGGCCTTACTACGGTTGCTAATGGCGACGATGTAACTGTTAAACTCGATGATGCAACTAAAGGCAAAATTGATAATGCTGCAAATCAAGACTTGAGCAACTTGACAGATGCTGGTAAACAACAAGTTAAAGATATATCTGCATGGAAGGTAACAGCTGCTGGCGGTACCGTTGAAAAAGTACAAGGTGGGGATACCGTAAAATTCCAAGCTGGTGATAATCTTGTAGTTAATCAAGACAGAACTACTTTCACATATGGCTTGGCTAAAGACTTAAAAGGCCTAAACAGTGTTACTGTAGGTGATGAAAACGGTGTATCTACTAAAATCACTCCTGCAGGTACAACTGTGAAAGATGCAGCTGGCAACTCTACTACAATTAATGGGGGGGGTATGACTATTACTCCGGCAGATGCAGCAGCTGGTCCTGTATCCCTTACTGTAGACGGTTTAAATAATGGTGGTAAGAAAATTCATGGGGTAGCTCCTGGCACAGCTGATACTGATGCAGTAAATGTTAGCCAGTTAAAAGCCTCTAATGCTGGTTTACAAGAAGCTGTTAATCGTGTTGGTACTGAAACACAACGTGTTGGTGCTCATGCGGCAGCTATGGCAGCGTTGAAACCAATTCAATATGATCCATTGGAACCAACACAAATTATGGCTGGTATCGGTAACTACCGTGGTGAAACTGCTGGTGCCATCGGTATTGCTCACTACCGAACTGAAGATACTATGTTCAACGTAGGTGTTTCACTTGGCACTAGCCATAACATGGTAAATGCAGGTGTAACGCATAAATTTGGTGGTAGTCGTGAAAGAAAAGACGCTATCCCAGAGCGTTATAAAGCAGGTCCTATTAGCTCTGTTTATGTAATGCAAGATGAAGTATCTAGTCTCAAAAAAGAAAATAGTAATCAAAAAACTGTTATTGCTAATCAAGCAGCACGTCTAAATACATTAGAAGCTGAAAATGAACGTCAACGTCAAGAATTGGCTGAAACTAAACAAGGCTTAGATGACTTGCGTGCCGTAGTAAATCAATTATTAGCCTCTAAAGGTTAAGAGTTGAGAACTAATTTTGATAATAGTCTAAGATAGTTATTTTCCTGTAAAACTAAAGAACCTCTTATACATTGTTGTACTTGATAGGGTATATACATTTCGTATAAGAGGTTCTTTTTTGCTATTTTGATATATATTCTTATTTAAAAAGCATAACATATGAATGATTTCTCATATGTTATATGATATAATACAATAGATATAAGAGGTGAAGTAATGCCTTTACTATATGATCTTACATGAATAGGAGATAGGATGTTAGACCGTATACAACGATGGCTTTCAGTAGATACCATGTTGCCTGTTGCAGAACGATTAGGACCTGTAGGAACTACAAAGCAGCTATATGGTAATTATTTAAAAATAGCTTGGCCAGCTACATTACAAGGCTTGATGTTACAATTTATGACTGCCATTGATTTGGCGATGGTTGGCGCCTTAGGTGCGTCAGCTCTTGCTTCGGTAGGCATTATGGGGCAACCTGAGATGGTAATGCTCATCTTTTGTCGAGCCTTATCCATTGCTGTGACGGCAATTATAGCTCGTCGTCATGGTGAAGGTGGTGTAGATGGTATGAATGCCGTACTCAAGCAATCTATTTTATTGAATTTTTTAATTTATGTACCGTTATTATTGATATGTTTCTTGAACTTAGAGCATATTCTACGTTTTACGGGTGCTGAAGATGGCTATATTGAAACAGCCGTTTGGTATGGTCGTTTCATAGTTATTAGCTTAATATTTCAGTCCTTTAGTCAAATCGTAGGGGCTGCACTCATTGGATATGGTAACACTAAAGTTATTTTTAAATCTAATGTAGTAGGGAATATTTTGAATACGATAATGAATTTCTTCTTGATTTATGGTATTGGTTTCTTCCCTGAACTTGGCGTTATGGGGGCAGGTGTATCCACTATGATCAGTAGTGCTATTATTGCATTATTGTTGTTGCGTACGATTTCACAACATACTTCTACTGGATTAACATTGCGCCATCCGTCGAAATGGACTTTTGAAAGGCCCGTATTACATACAATGTTTCATGTCGGTGGCAGTTCTTTAGGAGAACAGTTCTTTGAGCGGTTCGGTATGTATACATACACTATGATTGTTGCTTCCTTAGGTGCGGTACCTTTAGCAGCACATTACGTATGTATGAATTTAATGGATATATTTTACTATTTTGCGATGGGTCTTGGATTTGCAGGTGCATCACATACGGGGCAAAGTCTGGGACACAAACGACCAGATATTGCACGTACTTATGGTAAAATTGGTGCTCGTATTGGTTTAGTCGTGGGCCTTGTAAGTGCATTAATCTTTATGGGTCCTGGTGATTTTTTAGTACAGTTATATACTCGTGAAAGTGATGTTGTTACACTTTCAGCCACTTTGATGGGCATTATGGCTATCGCTGCATTCCCTCAAGCATTACAGCAAGTGTATTCCGGTGTGTTGAAAGGGGCAGGAGATACATATTACATTATGAAATATTCTCTTGTAAGCGTAGCAATCATTCGTCCTATTATTACTTATTTATTGTGCATTACACTAGGTTTAGGGCTTTTTGGGGCATGGTTATCTTTGTGCTTCGATCAGTCTCTAAGATTATGTTGTTCTTATTTGAGATTTATTCGAGGAACATGGCAACATAAGGTTGTTTAATGAGATGTAAATTCTTTTTTACATTGAAAGTTTTAGAAGGATTCATGAAAAAGAAGTGAATAAACTCTTGTCTATTAAAAATTTTTGATGTACAATACGTAATGTGAAAAAAATGACACATTGGGGAATGTGTTATCTGACCAGAAACTTCTGATTTC
>OJXD01000284.1_pt1 | contig 8068 bp, 8 predicted proteins | sample 1600601 | NCBI WGS metagenome assembly OJXD01 (sample SAMN04436646, study PRJEB24849) | human gut metagenome | biome: human gut; feature: NICU; material: stool | host: Homo sapiens | place: USA: Saint Louis, MO | collected 2010-04-01
ATTTTTATTATTTAGATTTATCATATTTAGTAATTAACCTCTTTTTTTATTTGGTCGCCTATTCTTATTTAATAGGCGAATCAAACATATTAAATCGCGCTTAACATTGAAAAATAATGATTATTTACTATAACAATAGATAAAGTTAGTTAATTACTTTAAAAGTATGACATATAAAAGGAGTTTATATGGCAAATAAAAAATCGCAGTTTTTGAACACTAAGTATGCAAAACATTCAACCTCAAAGTGTAACTTACTACCACAGGAATTACGTATTCATTGTGTTAGTGTTCGTCTTAACAATGCTGAATTGGCCAAGCTTAATACATTGAGGGAGCATTATTCGAAAGGAGAATGGCTTCGTATGGCTTCCCTTCAAAAGTTACCTCCTGTTATTCCAGCGATTAATACTGAGGCCTGGAAAGCATTATCTGACATATCGCAAAAGCTAAATCGCATTGCGGCCCACATAGATGGTAAGAGCAAAGATAGTCACCTTACTCATACAGAGCTTTTCGCTGTGAAGCGACAACTGGAAGAGCTTCGTCACAACTTGTTAAGAACAGATTTTTGGAGTGCCCCTCGTGAAGGGTATGCGGAAGATCAAGAGGGGTAAGAACTTTGCTGGTGTGGTCCAATATGCATTGAAGCCAGGTTCACATCATAAAAGCGATCCAGTCGTAATTGGCGGGAACATGTTAAGTGGCTCTGCTCTTGAACTGATTTCCGAATTCAATGGCACAAAACAGCTTCGCTCAGATGTTCAGAAGGCTGTTTGGCATAACTCGCTTCGCTTACCTGATGGTGAATCATTATCGAATGACCAATGGGCAATGATAGCTGACGACTATATGAAGAAGATGGGGTTCAATGAGACCCATCTCCGCTGCTATGTTCTACATGACGATTCTGCCGGCCAGCACATACATATCATTGCAAGCAGGATAGACCTCTATGCTGGAAAGCTATACCTTGGCAGAAACGAAAACCTCATCAGCACCCGGATCATTAGTGAACTCGAAATCGCTCACGGTCTGACAGTGACCAAGACAGCACCTTCCATTACACCAAAGCAACCGAAGCGAAGAAAGGTTTCCCGCAATGAACAGATGCTTTCAGAACGGACTGGCCTTCCCTCCCCCAAAGAAGCTCTGCAGCAGATACTTGATAAAAGTTTATCTGATAAGCCGGACCTTCTAACTTTCACAAAACGACTGGAAGAAGCAGAAGTCGGCTGGACGGCGAATGTCGCTTCAACCGGGAAAATGAACGGGTTCTCATTCTCCTACCGCGATATAGCTTTCAAGGCATCTAAACTTGGAAAGGCATACTCTTGGGTAAATCTTCAAAAGCAGCTTAACTACAACCCTGACCACACAGAAGCTCTGCGAAGCGACATATCGATAAAAGACCAATCTGCTGCTCCTGCTCCTGCTCCTGCTTCTGCTCCTGCAACCATTTTAAAAACCACTGAGAGAAAGGAAAGTATCAGTGAAAAAATTGCTGAACTCGAACTGCGACTCAGAAAAGACAGACGAAACGAGATTGTTGAGAAGATTCTCCAAAAGAATGCGGTTAACCAGCAAAAGCATCTCAGGCTTATCGGCTGGCTTCCATTTCTTAGAAGGCTTGCAGAGCTTCTCCGAAGCTATGGTAAGAGCATTCTTCACAAGCCCCTCCCTGGATTCTCAAATCTCTATGTAACCCGACCTTTACATAAAGAAAGGAAAATTCATTTATAAACAAAACCTTACCGCTTATCCCTGACAGCAATATCGTTTGGATAGTGGTTAATTTAGGATAAGTCAACAATAAATTGATCGTTATTACAGATCGATAAACTAGTTATGATAGTTTTTACCTATCACGATTCAAACATCGATCGGTACAAGTGATTTTACTTTAGCCAGCCAGCCATCGAGAATCCCTACAAACACGCAGTAAATCTTCCACCCTGGGGTTGCTATGAAAAACGAAACAATAAAGTGCCCGTTCTGCTTTACACAAAGTCCTCACGGTGTGCGGATTTGTAAAGGCTGCCATGCAAAGATCGCTTACGGTGAAAGCCCGCTCAGTGTGGCATTCCTGTTTCAATTCGTTGCATTTGGTCTCGCGTGGTTAGCATTTTCGTGGACTGGCAGCACTCTTGTATCAGTCATTACGTTTTTCGTAAGCATCATTATTCTTATCTATAAAATTAAAAAAACGTATGCAGACAGAGTTGTTTTTATACGGTGAAATTAATTTCACACAACCGCAAACCTAAAATGAGAAAGTAAATGAACCGATTTATAAAGTCCTCTTTTTTTATTATTGTCTTCCTGCTTTCTGGCTGTTCAACATCAGGGAACCAGAACCTTAAAAACTAAACACCTCAAAGCCTCCAGTCAAAGATCATTAAAAACAAAACAACTAAGACGGAATTACTCACTAAATTAGGTGAGCCTGATACAAGAACCACACTCGATGACGGAAATGAGCAGTGGAGATACTTTATGTATAACAATCAGTTCAATGCAACAACTTTCATTCCAGTTGTAGGGCTGTTTACTGGCGGTTCGCAGACTCAGTCTAAAACTCTTGAAATAGATTTTAAAGGCGAAATTGTCAGCAAATGGACGTTCTCCACTGACAATAACAACACCAAAACGGGCGTTCTTAACTGATTATTCCTGGAAAAATAAAAATGAAAACATACTCAATCCTTACCGTTATTCTTACAGCATTTCTTCTAACCGCATGTAACAGCGAACCCTCAGAAAAAGATATTTATACAGCTTTAAGTAAATGGACGGGAAGCCATCTTACATCAGTGAAAAAAGTTGATTGCACAAAAGAATCTGATAAAAGTTATAAGTGTAATGTCGTAACGGTAATTGATGGTAATCTCAAGCAAGCAGCATCTATTAAACTCCTAAAAACAGATGACGGCTGGCAGTTTGTAGGTAATTAAAATTGATTACTGAAATGAAGCTCCCGTAGGGAGCTTTTATAATCTAACATTTCTTACTCTGACTACTTCATGGGTTAACTCTTTCTCGATAACCTTCACTTCATACTGTGTTCTTACAACCGTATAAATTCCTTCTGCTTTTTCTTGATTGTTGTCAATATAGTTCACGAGAGAGTTTAGCTCTCTAAGAACCCCTTCTTTGTTATTTAATCGTTGTAGTAGATTGCTTGTCAGACTTTTGTATACCGAGCTAAACATTGCCATTATGTTATCAATATTACAATTAGATTCGGAATAGATCCTTTTAGGGTAGAAATATTTTAAATGATATCCCACAAAAATTAGGTAAAGCTGATATGAAAAACTTTTATCTCCGGGCTGGTATCTTTTTGAAATATACTTATCGACGATAATGATAAGTTGCTCTTCCAGAGTAAACTCTGGGTTTATTTTGTTTTTGTCCATAAAATGCATCCTTGCATAATTTAAATAGTCGTCCTGACCATATATTTATATTTATCGCATTTATTTAACTTGTCAATAGGTGTAACCTATCAACTATTATTTTTTATTAAATGGCCTATTCAACTGTTCCATAGTAAGACCGTGTCTGTAAGCATTGTACTGCCAATAGCTAAATTGCTCTTTGTATCTATTGTTCTGTTTTTTCAACATTTCATTTTCGGCTTTAAGATTTAATATTTGTTGTGCCGCAATTGTTAAATTGGCTGGTTTCTTTAAGCCTGATTTTTTCAAATTGGACAAATTTTTCTTTGTTCTATATGCTTCAACAACTTCATCATGAGCACTTAAAGATTGCCTTGTGATAGTTCTGTTTAAACTCTTATAAACTGATTCACATAAATCACTCCATGTGATTTTGCCGTCCCAAGTCAGTATCATGTGTGTAATTGCCTTTATTTCACTCCTGTTTAAATGTTTTGCCATATGCATCTCCTGTTTCAATTATTCAAAAGCTTATTAATTCTTTCCAAGTTTTTTTCGTGGTGCTGCAACCATTTATCAGCCCCATAGTCACCATTTTCAAAAGCGATCTGAGTTATATTTATCAATTGCATTAATTTTTCTCGGATTGATTCCAGTCTAATTCTATCTACTGATTTCATGTCCAGTGTTTCATTATCACACTCAACAAACTGATTAATTTTCGCACAAGGCTTAACTAAATAGTTATGTACACAGTAACCAAATTCTGTTAAGTGAATTGCTCCTTGATTCAGGTTATCAAAATCAACTGTCAATTCATTTGTGGGTATTGACTTCCTTTGACAATAATTTTCCATGGTCAATTTAATAGTTTTGATTTTATCTAACATATCTTCTTCTGACACGTGATTATAAACTCTATTCTGATTCACATTGACACGACCAGACCATTTAGCTATATCCAGCTCAGACATTTCACCATAATGGGCTATTGTGTTTAAAAGATGTCTTGGTTGGTGTGAGCGAATAAGTAGTGGCTGACCTTCAATATCATAATACCCGTGTCGGGCGAAAATATTTTTAAATCCATGCTCATTACGTTTTTTATTTTGGATATCATTAAAAAAGAATCCTTTAGTTGGCTTATGAAATAAGTAGATATCAATCATTTGGGATAAAGTAAATTGGCGAGGATTTAATAAACATAATGCATTGCTAAATCTTATGGATTTTTCTTCATCATACCAAGGAAAGTCTTTACTAAAACCAGAGATAATCATTTCCCATAACTCACTCAATGAATAGTTATAATCATTGGGGTTTAAGAAACTTTTCCCACCATCCAGACTTGTCTTTTTAATTTTTAGAACGCAAGATTTGTGATCATGTAAAGGGTAACCAAGTGCATGACAAACCTGTATAACTGTCAACTTTGATTTTTCATCAACTTTTGGGCAAAGTTCATGTTGGTAAAATTTATCAGGATATTTTTCGCACCATTGAGCAAACTCCCTTGCATTTTGTGATAAGGAAAGCAATCTTCTAATCGCTTTCTTCGCAACTGGTATCATAACCTGTGGAATCCACTTGATATTGGGGCCATACCCCTTAACCGAATAGAATCTCAGGCCATATCTTTCGATACCCTTCTCATCTTTTTGTGTAATCTCACAATCAGCAGGTAAGGCTAAAATCTCAGAAATTCTGCTCGGACAACAAAGCAGAAGTGCAAATACTGCACTGGTGAATTTATCCCTTGGACTCAGTAGCTCATCATTTTTAGAAAAAATATCAGCAATGGCAAGTAATGCTGCTTCATCGGGTAACTTATCATTTCTGTGATAGTCCTCAATCTCAGGAAGATAGTTGTTTTTGACCTTCTGCTTCACATGGTTTTTCCAGGATATGTATCCTGATTTCACAAGGTTATGTTTACATAGAAATTTTGATAATTTTTCAAGCTGTATCCCACATTGAGCGAGAACATTACCTTCAAAATATTTACTTCCGATTTGCATTGCCTCATCAAAAACAACGGCTGTAACATTATAAATGAGACCACTGTTCAGAACTTGCAAAAGAGCCTGTTCGAGACATCTCAAAGCCATCATTGTAGCCCCATAATTTTTCAAGGGTTTCAATGAGTGTTGATATCTGATATATGCTTTTGCAAAATCGAGAAAATCTTCATGCATTGCATCTTTGGAGTTAAATGCTTTATGTCCAACCCCTATCTTTCTAAAGGTTACATACCCTTTCCAGACATATTGTTCCCAATCCTGAGTTTGGGTGAGCCCTGAAAGTTGATAGCGGCAAAAATTTATGAATTCATTATAATTGTTTTCTGCTGTAATTTGTTTTTTAGATTTAAATAAAATAATATTACTCATCGGGGATTTACCTCGTCAATATCAACTGGCATAAAGAAAGCACATTCTTTACAAGGAAAATTTACATTTAAATTCTGACTTTGACATTTTCTCGAAGAACAAAATTTGAAATGTATTTTCTCTTTAGACTTTATTCCATTCATAAAGGCATCAGCGATAAATGACAATTGTTCTGAAACAGCAAAATCTATTCTTTCAACACTCTCAGCAAGATTTTTAATATAAATTCCCGTACTTGAAGTAGAAGAATGGTCTAACAATTGAGCTATAGTATTGGCATTATGTCCCTCCCTAGCCAGCTTAGTTGCTATCGTATAGCGAAGCCTGCGAGGAGTGACATTGAGTAGAGAACCAGTACGATTTGAAATTACATTTCTATTATTAACAATATTCTTTAGTGCTAAGTTAGCAATTGTTGGTTTTGCATATATTTTATTAGACTCCAGGAAGTTAGAATCTATTATGGCTAAATCAAGCATTTTTTCCTCGTTCAAGAAAACTGGAACCTTGCCTTTGGCATGATCATCAAGGGTTTTGCCAAGGGTTTGCTCAACAAGCCTCACGGAGTGATTAGCTTGAAGTTGAACAATTGATGCAACTTCTGAGATTATTGGCAGTTCTCGATATTGTAGTTGTTTACCCCTTTGTTTAACTCGTGGTACTGAAATTAAATATTCTACTTTACCATTATCTAATTTCTTTTGAAGAAGGTCTTTATATTTCAACATAACTAACTGCTGAGGTCGTCTACCGGTAAGACTTATTAATAGTGATATTGCATAATCTGACAGTGACAGTTCACCTATGCTATATGCATGGATCATAGCCTTGTTCAAGGAAGTGTGTTCTTCTTTAGTCAGTGGCCCCACAGTTGGATCATCTTGTAATATAGGTTGGCCAACTTTTTTTATTTTTAGGTCAAAATGTTTTACTATTTCAACAGCACTTTCATCTATTCCGGGGTATCCTAATTCAAACCATTTAGTAAAAAATGGCCGTAAGCCTCGAAAATATGATGACTTGTTTGCTGATTGCATATTTTGATATTGGATTATTACTTTATCATCAATGTAATTAGGATATACATTGTTAATAAAATTCTTCATATTTTTAACTATTGTTTTTACATACAAATGGCTTTTACTACAAAAATAATACTGTAATGTATTCACAAATCCACAAACCAAACTTTTGTTCATAACACATATCAAGTCTCTAATATTGATTCCATGGCTCTCAATCAAAGTGACGATTTTTTGTTCATGAATTGACATTTTATCAGAGTTTTGTTTAATTAAATTATTCATCAAATCCTCCTTTGAATAGTTGCTCTTGCTGCTCAAGTGCAGTTTTTTTCGATAGCTCAAAAATATGCCTGCGATTATAGATTATTGAAGTGTCTGAACCTGGTAGCCATCCCATTAGATAAGAACGGATTTGTTGCTCTTTTTCGTCGGATATGTCCTTAGCCTTATCTATTGTTTTCGAGAACTCATAATTCCATGTGTGTCGTAATTTATGGCCTGTTAATCCACTTAGAAGCGAGGATGATTGACGAACAACACTCACTATCTTATGGTATGAAGAAAATGACAGCGGTTGCCCTTGAGTCTTCCCTTCCTTATAGGTAATAAACAGAAAGTCATGCTTATTAGCATTTTTAACTTTCCTACGATCATTCAAGATATAATCTGAAATTTCATATATAAGGTTCGCATCAGCAATTAACTTCCTCTCACAAGTCTTCACTAATGGCTGATAAACTCGTGAATCTGTTTTATCATTTGCTCTCCTCCTTATTGCTATTGTTGATTCTGCAAAATCTATGTCACCAATTCGCAGATTCAAAAGTTCACCGGCTCTCATGCCAAAGCAATGTAATAATAGGAATATTAGGTTATTTCTTTTTTGTACTATTTCCGTAAACGGATTCAAGTTACTTCCTGGCGAAAGAATGCTAAACAAAGAATCCAGTTGAGCTTTGTCTAAGCTCTTTTCGATATCCATAACATATTTGTCATTGTTTCTTGGTTTCTTTCTTTTTATGTTGTTAATGAAAACAAGTATCTCTTTGATTGTATCTTTCTGACCTGTATGAGAAAGAAGTATTTTACATAGCCATTCCAGATAGTTAGCTATTGTTGTAATCCGAAAATACTTAGTTGGTTTTTTGACATTTGAAACGCAAAAATCACTATCTACACCACTTTTAAAATTGAATGAAGTAAACTCAATCAAATCATCAATTTCATGAGGAGCCAGAAATATCCTTTTCTG
>OJXD01000293.1_pt1 | contig 7837 bp, 6 predicted proteins | sample 1600601 | NCBI WGS metagenome assembly OJXD01 (sample SAMN04436646, study PRJEB24849) | human gut metagenome | biome: human gut; feature: NICU; material: stool | host: Homo sapiens | place: USA: Saint Louis, MO | collected 2010-04-01
AGGGCCATTTAGCCCGTAAACGCTTCGGGCAGAACTTCCTCAACGATCAGTTTGTCCGGTTGCAGCCCCGGGGAGAGGGTCACCCGCAGGCCCTGCGCCTCTTCGTCCGGCGCCAGATGAATCAGCCCGCGGTGGCCTTCCACGCCAAAGCTGCGGCTGTAGCCTCCTTCATCAAAGCGCTCGACGCCGGCGACGGCACGCGCCTGCAGAAAACCAACCATCCACGCCCAGTCGTAAGGCGGGGTCCAGGGTAACAGCACCATAAGCTCTCCTTTATATAGCGTTTCAATGATAGTCGCCCTTGACCGTCAGCGCCTTGCTTTTAAATTCCAGTTGTCGGCTTGGCGACGATCCGCTAAAGTCGCCCCCCTTCTTCACCGGCATGGGGATTTTGCAGACGATGTTTATTGGTTTTGACTACGGCACCGCCAACTGTTCGGTGGCCGTGATGCGGGAAAACACCCCTCAGCTGTTGACACTGGAAAACGGCAGCGCGCTGCTGCCCTCGATGCTCTGCGCGCCAACGCGCGAAGCGGTCAGCGAGTGGCTCTATCGCCATCATGACGTCCCCACCCACAGCGATGAAAACCAGGCGCTGCTGCGCCGGGCCATTGCCGCCAACCGCGACGAAGACATCGAGGTGCTGCGCAACAGCGTGCAGTTCGGTCTCGCCTCGCTGCATCAGTATGTTGAAGATCCGGAAGAGGTCTACTTCGTTAAATCGCCCAAATCCTTCCTCGGCGCCAGCGGGCTGAAGCCGCAGCAGGTGGCCCTGTTTGAAGACCTGGTCTGCGCCATGATGCTGCACATCAAACTGCAGGCCGAAAGCCAGCTGCCCGAGCAGATCGACCAGGCGGTGATTGGCCGGCCGATTAACTTCCAGGGCCTCGGCGGCGATGAGGCGAACGCCCAGGCGCAGGGGATCCTTGAGCGGGCCGCCCACCGCGCCGGTTTCCGCGATGTGGTCTTTCAGTTTGAACCGGTGGCCGCCGGTCTCGATTTCGAAGCGACCCTCAGTGAAGAAAAGCGGGTGCTGGTCGTCGATATCGGCGGCGGAACCACCGACTGCTCCCTGCTGCTAATGGGCCCGCAGTGGCGGGAGCGCGCCGACCGCCAGCAGAGCCTGCTCGGCCACAGCGGCTGCCGCATCGGCGGTAACGATCTCGACATTGCCCTGGCCTTCAAATGCCTGATGCCCCTCCTCGGCATGGGCGGCGAAACGGAAAAAGGCACCGCGCTGCCGATCCTCCCGTGGTGGAACGCGGTGGCGATCAACGACGTGCCGGCGCAGAGCGATTTCTACAGCACTGCCAACGGCCGCCTGCTGAACGATCTGCTGCGCAGCGCCCGGGATGCCGACAAGGTGGCTCTACTGCTGAAGGTCTGGCGCCAGCGTCTTAGCTATCGTCTGGTGCGCAGCGCCGAAGAGAGCAAAATCGCCCTCTCCAGCGCCGCCAGCGTCGAAACCGCGCTGCCGTTTATTCAGGACGAGCTGGCCACCGCCATCGCCCAGCAGGGTCTGGAAGCCGCGCTGGATCAGCCCCTGACCCGCATTATGGAACAGGTGCGGCTCGCGCTCGACAGCAGCCAGACCACCCCGGATGTGATCTATCTTACCGGCGGCAGCGCCCGTTCGCCGCTGATCAAAAAGGCGCTGGCCGCTCAGCTGCCGGGTATTCCGCTGGCCGGCGGCGATGATTTTGGCTCGGTGACCGCCGGGCTGGCCCGCTGGGCGCAGGTGGTTTTCCGCTAGCCCTCGTCCGGCGCTGCCGCGCAGCAGGTCTGTCCTGATCCTGGCGCTGCAGATTACACTGGAATATTCCTTGTCTCCCACGCAAAATGGCCTGTTCGTCCGGACAGGCCTGTCCACTCTCCCCGCTTCCGGGGGCGTATTATCCATACCGTAGCCAGACGTCTGCGGTCAGTAATCTTTGCATGCCGCAAGGGGGCGTGATTGAAAAGGGTGTCTGCGATCTTCGCGGCGGTCCGGCGTTGCCGGCCGCGGCTCCTGGCAGGCTGGCTGCTCAGCTGTGGATTATTCTTGCTGCTGGTCGCCCCGCAGGCTCAGGCGGCGACGCGCCAGGTGGGCATAGATATTCCGGTCCAGTGGTACGCGGACGCCAGCGGCCAGATGACCATCGATCGCTTCGCCGCCCTGCCCATCGACCAGCTCGCCACCACCCGGCAGATCCCCTCCTTTGGTTATTCGCGAAAAACCTGGTGGCTGCGCAGCGAACTGCCGGGAACGTGGTTTGCCGGGGAGCCGCGCTGGATGCAGCTGGGCCCCTCTTTTGTCGACCATCTGACTATTTACTATCGGCCTCTGGGCAGCGATGCCCCCTGGGCACAGCGCACCTTTGGCGACCGCGACGTCGCCCGCGAGAGCGATCTGCACTACCGGGAAAGCGTGCTGATCCTCCCCCCGCCGCCGACCGCCGCCGGCTATGAGGTAGTCTTTCGCCTGCAGAGCACCAGCACTCTGATCCTGCTGGCCTCGCTCTCTTCGCCGCAGGAATTTGTGCAGCGAGCGACCGCCGACACCGCTTTCTGGAGCTTCTACTTCGGTCTGGCCGCCGTCGCCAGCGGCGTGGCGCTGTGGCTGGCGCTGGCCCTGCGCCGGCGTCTGCTATGGGGGATCTGTCTTTTCTCGCTCAATTATCCGCTGGTGGCCGCTCTGCACGGCTTCCCGGAGTGGTTCTTCGGCCACGCCGCGCTGCCCTTCCAGGATTTTATGATCAGTAGCCTCTCGCTGTTCAGCTATGCCACCGCCCTCTGGCTGCACAGCGAGATTTTTGATCTGAAGAAGAATATGCCGCGACTTCATCAGCTGCTGATCGCCGCCGTGATACTCAACCTGGTGCTGCAGGTCAGTATTCCGCTCGGGTTTTACGGCTTCGCGATGCAGATTGAAGGGGTAGTATTCATCATTATCACCCCGGTGCTGCTGTTCACCTCCTGGTGGCTGTGGCGCAAAAAAGCTATCGACCGTACCACCCTGCTGCTGGGTCTGCTGCCGCCGTTCTATGTCGTCGCCGCGGTGCTGGTGCAGTTGTCGATCCATGGGATTATCCCGTTCCATATGGCGATCTATTCCCTCTGGCAGTACGCGCTGATCGTCCACATCATTACGGTGCTGATCATTGCCATCCTGCGGGTGCGTGCTGAAAACCGCCAGCTGGAGCAGAAGCAGCGCCTGGCGCGCGAACTGCAGATTGAGCGTGAGGCCAGCTTCCACCAGCGGCAGTTTATGGGCATGGTGGCGCACGAATTTCGCACCCCGCTGGCGGTGATCCAGGCGGCGCTGGAGAATCTTCGCCTCTCGGCGGCCTCGACCAGCCAGGAGGCGCGCTTCGATCGCATCGGCCGCGCCGCCACCCGCCTGGTGCAGCTCACCGATAACTGCCTTGCCGACGCCCGGCTCGCCTCCCACGATCTGCACGTCGAGCGCCAGCAGACCGCCCTGCTGACGGTAATCAACATGGCCGCCTCGGTGGTGGCCATCTCCCATGATCACTACCTGAACATCCGCCAGCACGGCGCGGTGGAAAGCCCGCAGCTGCAGGCCGATGCCGGCCTGCTGTGCATCGCCATCGCTAATCTGCTGGATAACGCCGTCAAGTATTCGCCCCCCGGTGAAATCGCCATCGATATTCATTCCGATGCCGGGCAAACGGAGCTACGCATTCGCGACCACGGCCCGGGACTCCCCGCCGGACAGGCGGAACTGATCTTTGAGCGCTACCGCCGCGGCGAGCACACATCGCCGGTACCAGGCGGCACCGGTCTCGGACTGTATGTTGCGCGTCAGATAGTGCAGGCTCATGATGGCAAACTGTGGCTGGCCGAGCATGGCCCGGACGGCTGCACCTTTATTCTCACCCTCCCCACGGTTGCTTAAGAGGAGAACGACGTATGGCTTTACGGCTGGCGATAATTGAAGATAACGCCGATCTGCTGGATGAACTGCTGGCCTGGCTGGGCTATCGCGGCTTCGAGGTGTGGGGGACGCGTAGCGCCGAAGCCTTCTGGCGGCAACTGCACAGCCATCCGGTGGATATCGTGCTGGTTGATATCGGCCTGCCCGGCGAGGATGGCTTCAGCGTACTGAACTATCTGCATGAGCTGGGGCACTACGGTCTGGTGGTGGTCAGCGCCCGCGGTCAGCAACAGGATAAACTGCAGGCGCTGAGCCTTGGAGCCGATGCCTATCTGATCAAACCGGTAAACTTCGCCCATCTTGCCGAGACCCTCACCGCCCTCGGCGCGCGCCTGCGCCAGGACCGTCCGGCGGCTCCGCCTGCGGAGGCGATCGGCACGCCGCCGGCCGTCTCCCCCGGCAGCTGGCGTCTGCACGAGGATAAACTGATTTCACCCGACGCCCGGACGCTGGAGTTAACCCAGCAAGAATATCGCCTGGTGGAGCTCCTGATGCGCAATCGCAACGAAGTGTGCAGCAAACTGGATCTCCATGCCTGCCTGTTTTCCCATGAAAGCGAGCCTGACCTGCACCGGATCGACGTGGTGGTTAGCCGCCTGCGTCACAAGGCACGCCAGCAGGGGATCCACCTGCCCGTTCGCGCAATCTTTGGTAAGGGACTGGCCTTTATTTCCTGAACGACGGGGCGCGTCGGCGGCCGCGCGGAATATAAAAAACTCGTAAGTGTTAATTTTTCTCATTTTCTGAGAGAAATGAGAGGAATGAGACTGACGATGACCTTAAGAACTTTCTTATAGTGCTAGCACATCAGGATGATGGCGTAAGATTTTCACGGGACAGAAAAGCATATAACAAAACGTATTAGCCGTTCGCGGCAAATTCTGACACCATGCAACACAATCAGGGTAAAAACGATGGCCATGCAAACGTGGTTAGTTTTATTGCTATGCATTTTTTTCTTCAGCATCTCTGTATACAGTTTTATTTCCTATCTGAAAGACAGGAGGCGGCAGAAATTGACTTTTAACGATAAGCGTTCGATGCGTCGTAAATAATTCACTTTAAAATAATAAAAAATTATTGTAGGTACTTTTATATCTTCAACACACCGCATACGCCCGGAGGATTTGTCACAGCATGGCGTTATGTTTTGCGTAAGGAAATAACGCCATGAGAAACATTAATGTCACCATCAACACCCGCAACGCCTTTGTCCGTGAATCGCTGGTAGCCATGGTCAATGACCTCACCCGGGGCGATCTGCGGGCGCGTTTTTCCTGGCGTAACACCGATCTGTCAGCTGAAGATATCATTATCTGCGAAGTGATCCCCGGGGAAATATACCTGTGTAATACCCTGATTAAGAACAGAAAAAGAGGAAGCTCGCTGATTATCCTCCATAGCTATGACCAGCTGCCGGAAGATGAGTTCATGATTAACTGCCTGAAAGGGGTCATTTTTGTTTCGCTAAAAACGGCCAGTATTCCGCAATTGCTGACGATCATTAAAAGCGAGCTCCAGCATTGTATGACCCCCACGGCTACCGACGCCGCAGGCCGGGAACTCAGCTGCGCCAGCTGTCCGCATCGCGTGTTATCGCGATCGCAGACCGCCGTAGTGCACGGTATTCTCGAAGGGCTGGATATGAGTAAAATCGCCGCCCTGCAGCGTGTGAGTCCCCGCACCGCCGCCTATCATAAGAATAAGATCATGGAAAAATACAGCCTGAATAATAATCATGAATTTTTCCAGTTTATGAATCTTTTACGTGAGCGCTGGTAGGCAAACAGCAGCACAAAAAAAATAAGATATTGACCTGGCTATATTGTCGGAAATCCGAAAATAGTCGCAGGATGCTAAAAAATATCCAGCGCTGGCGGACATAACGTTAAACTCTGACGCTTCCTCGGTATAAAGACGTTACCGTCCGTCTTTATATAATAAAAAACACGCTACACGAGGAAAACTGATACTTCGTCACATTGCCCCTGACGTGCCTGTCAGGGGTCTTTTTTCCGTGTGGAATAGCGCCCTCAGTGAAAGGGCGCGGCAGGATCAGGCTTCCGCTTTCTCCACTTCCCAGTCCGGCTGCGCTTCCTCGTCGGTCAGCAACCCTTCATTTTTCGACAGCATCGCGGTGGCGATGCCATTACCCAGCACGTTGATGGCAGAGCGCCCCATGTCGAGGAAATGGTCGATACCCATCAGCAGCAGGATCCCGGCGACCGGTATATTGAAGCTGGGGATCGTCGCCGCCAGCACCACCAGCGCCGAACGCGGCACCCCGGCGATACCTTTCGAGGCCAGCATCAGGGTCAGCATCATGACCGTAATCTCGCTAAAGCTCAGCGGCACGTTATAGGCCTGGGCGATAAACATCGCGGCGAAGGAGCAGTAGACCATCGAGCCAACGAGGTTGAACGAGTAGCCAATCGGCAGGACGAACGAGACGATATTGCGCGAGCAGCCAAACTTCACCAGTCGCTCGAGGGTCTTCGGATAGGCCGCTTCCGAGCTGCTGGTGGTAAAGGCCACCAGCACCGGATCTTTCAGCATGTTCAGCAGGCGGAAAACCTCTTTTTTCAGCACCATATAGCCGACGGCAATCAGCACCGCGCTGGTCAACAGCACCGCCAGGTAGTAGCCGCCGATGAACGAAGCATAGTTGAGCAGGATCCCCAGCCCCTGGGAGGCAATCACCGACGAGATGGCGGCGAAGATGGCCAGCGGCGCAACGTACATCACATAGCCCGTCACCTTCAGCATAATGTGCGACACCACGTTAAGGGCCGCCACCAGCGGAGCATTAAACTTCTCCCCCAGCGACGCGCCGGCGATGCCGAAGAACATCGAGAACACCACGATCTGCAGGATCTCGTTGTTGGCCATCGCCTCGGTGATGCTGGTGGGGATAGTGTGCGACAGGAATCCTTTCAGGCTCATGCCGCTGACCGCCAGGCCGGTATCCACCGCCTCTTTCGGCACCGCCAGGTTTAACCCGGCGCCCGGGTGCTGGAAGGTGACGATCACCAGCCCGACGAGAATGGATAATACCGAGGAGGTGATGAACCAGACCATCGCCTTCCCGCCTACCCGGCCGATGGTCGCCGTCTCGCCGAGGCGCATAATGCCGACCGTCAGGGTGCTGAACACCAACGGCGCGATGACCATTTTGATCAACCGCAGAAACAGATCGGTGAGCAGCGTAATATTGTCCGCCCAGGCGGAGACGGTGGTTGGCGTCGCGTAGGCATGGATAGCCGCGCCGGATTTCTATTTCAGATGATTTAACCAAACCTATTCCTAATAAAAACGATGCAGGTCGTAATGGACACACGGAAGCTATTGGTATAGGTGATTTACGGGGAACGAAAGAGGGCTGGCATGTTACTGCTCAGTCAGATGGTATGAAGCTAGGAGATGAAAGTTTAGAAGGAAATATTACTATTGGTGTTAATGGCTTTTATGCATTGAGATATGATGAAAGCACTAACCAATATACAAATCAGGGTGCTACAATAGATATGGAGGCTCGACCAGAAGGTGTAAACCCTGATTTATGGAACCTTCCTTTAGCAGGCGATGCAGTTCTTGTTGCTAATGCAACTTCTGGCAAAGGACAAGGAATATGGGGGTTATCCATGTTTGATACCGCTTTAAACATCACTACTTCTGCCTATAACATCAAAGCAGGCGCCTACACAGGCAACATCACCTGGAACCTCGTCGCAGGACCATCAATCTAAATACAAGAAATGAAAGAATAAAGTACAGAACAGCAATCGTTACTTTTGCTGTTCTGTACTTGATAAACAAATTGAAAGCAAAGGAGCGTGCATAGATGAAAAAGAAAATAATGGCAAGTTTATTGGTTAGTAGCGCCGTAGTTGGCGCTAGTTT
>OJXD01000298.1_pt1 | contig 7757 bp, 7 predicted proteins | sample 1600601 | NCBI WGS metagenome assembly OJXD01 (sample SAMN04436646, study PRJEB24849) | human gut metagenome | biome: human gut; feature: NICU; material: stool | host: Homo sapiens | place: USA: Saint Louis, MO | collected 2010-04-01
TAAAACCATGGCACTCCATGATAATTTCTAAGAGATCTAAAAAATTAGACTTACCCACATTGCTTCCGCCTCACTGCTGGATGAAGCCACCGCCGCCGCCGAAGCGATGGCAATGGCGAAGCGCGTGAGCAAGCTGAAAAACGCCAACCGCTTCTTCGTTGCGGCAGACGTGCATCCGCAGACGCTGGACGTGGTGCGCACCCGCGCGGAAACCTTCGGTTTTGAAGTGATTGTCGACGACGCTGATAAGGTGCTGGATCACCAGGACGTTTTCGGCGTGCTGTTACAGCAGGTGGGTACCACCGGGGAAGTGCACGACTACAGCGCGCTGATTGCCGAGCTGAAATCCCGCAAAGTGATCGTCAGCGTCGCCGCCGATTTTATGGCGCTGGTGCTGCTGACGGCACCGGGTAAGCAGGGCGCGGACATTGTCTTCGGCTCAGCCCAGCGTTTCGGCGTGCCGATGGGCTACGGCGGCCCGCACGCGGCGTTCTTTGGCGCGAAAGATGAATTTAAACGTTCCATGCCAGGCCGTATTATCGGTGTATCGAAAGATGCCGCCGGTAACACCGCGCTGCGCATGGCGATGCAGACCCGCGAGCAGCATATCCGCCGCGAGAAAGCGAACTCCAATATCTGTACCTCGCAGGTGCTGCTGGCTAACATTGCCAGCCTGTACGCGGTGTTCCACGGTCCGGCTGGCCTGAAGCGCATTGCCAGCCGCATTCACCGCCTGGCCGATATTCTGGCCTGCGGCCTCCAGCAGAAGGGCCTCAAGCTGCGTCATGCTCACTACTTCGATACCCTGTGCGTGGAAGTGGCAGACAAAGCGGCCGTGCTGGCGCGCGCCGAGGCAGCGCAAATTAACCTGCGCAGCGACATCCACAATGCGGTCGGCATTACGCTGGACGAAAGCACCACTCGTGACGATATCCTGACCCTGTTCAGCGTATTGCTGGGTGACGCCCACGGTCTGGACGTGGATACGCTCGACAAAGAGGTTGCGCTCGACAGCCGCTCCATTCAGGAAAGCATGCTGCGCGACGACGCGATCCTGACGCATCCGGTGTTTAACCGCTATCACAGCGAAACCGAGATGATGCGCTATATGCACTCTCTGGAGCGCAAAGATCTGGCGCTGAACCAGGCGATGATCCCGCTGGGCTCCTGCACCATGAAGCTGAACGCCGCAGCTGAGATGATCCCAATTACCTGGCCTGAATTCTCCGAGCTGCACCCGTTCTGCCCGGCTGAGCAGGCGGAAGGCTATCACATGATGATCAACCAGCTTTCCGAATGGCTGGTGAAGCTGACCGGGTACGACGCGCTCTGCATGCAGCCGAACTCCGGTGCGCAGGGTGAATACGCCGGTCTGCTGGCGATCCGTCACTATCACGAAAGCCGCAACGAAGGCCACCGCGATATCTGTCTGATCCCAAGCTCTGCCCACGGTACTAACCCGGCCTCTGCCCAGATGGCGGGGATGGAAGTGGTGGTCGTGGCCTGTGACAAAAACGGCAACATCGACCTGGCCGACCTGCGCGCTAAAGCCGAGCAGGCGGGCGACAAACTCTCCTGCATCATGGTGACCTACCCGTCCACCCACGGCGTGTACGAAGAAACTATCCGTGAAGTGTGTGAGGTGGTGCATCAGTTCGGCGGTCAGGTTTACCTCGACGGCGCAAACATGAACGCCCAGGTGGGCATCACCTCTCCGGGCTTTATTGGCGCGGACGTGTCGCACCTGAACCTGCACAAAACGTTCTGCATTCCGCACGGCGGTGGCGGCCCGGGTATGGGGCCAATCGGTGTTAAAGCGCACCTGGCGCCGTTCGTGCCGGGCCACAGCGTGGTGCAGATTGAAGGCATGCTGACCCGTCAGGGCGCGGTCTCTGCGGCACCGTTCGGTAGCGCCTCTATCCTGCCAATCAGCTGGATGTACATCCGCATGATGGGCGCGGAAGGGCTGAAGCAGGCCAGCCAGGTGGCGATCCTCAACGCTAACTACATCGCAACGCGTCTGAAGGATGCCTATCCGGTGCTCTACACCGGCCGCGACGGTCGCGTGGCGCACGAATGCATCCTCGATATTCGTCCACTGAAAGAAGAGACAGGCATCAGCGAGCTGGATATTGCCAAGCGCCTGATCGACTACGGTTTCCATGCGCCAACCATGTCCTTCCCGGTTGCGGGTACGCTGATGGTTGAGCCGACCGAGTCTGAAAGCAAGGTGGAGCTGGACCGCTTCATCGACGCGATGCTGGCGATCCGCAGCGAAATCGACCGCGTGAAAGGCGGGGAGTGGGCGCTGGAAGATAACCCGCTGGTTAACGCGCCGCATACCCAGAACGAACTGGTGGCAGAGTGGAACCACGGTTACACCCGCGAGCTGGCTGTCTTCCCGGCAGGTGTGGCAAACAAATACTGGCCAACCGTGAAACGTCTTGATGATGTTTACGGCGACCGTAACCTGTTCTGCTCCTGCGTGCCGATGAGCGAATACCAGTAACGGTGATCCTGTAGTAACGTAGGCCGGGTAAGGCGAAGCCGCTACCCGGCTTTTTTATTGGGAGAAAAGAATGGCAATTGCATTGGTCACCGGCGCCAGCCGGGGTATTGGTAAAGCCACCGCGCTACAGCTGGCAAGCGAAGGCTACACCGTTGCGGTAAATTTTCATCACAACATCAAGGCTGCGACGGATGTGATTAATCACATCGTTGAAGCAGGGGGAAAAGCCTTTGCCGTGCGCGCGGATATCAGCGATGAGGCACAGGTGATGGCGATGTTCGACAGCATCGATCGCGAAGGTGAACCGCTCACCGCGCTGGTAAATAACGCCGGGATTTTGTTTGAACAATCCACTATCGAAAACCTCTCCGCTGAACGTATCAACCGCGTGCTGACTACCAACGTCACCGGTTATTTTCTCTGCTGCCGTGAGGCGGTTAAGCGCATGTCGCATAAACACGGCGGCAAAGGGGGCGCGATTGTGAATGTCTCCTCGGCGGCATCACGGCTGGGCGCGCCGGGGGAATATGTGGATTATGCTGCCTCCAAAGGGGCGGTGGATTCCCTGACCACCGGCCTCGCGCTGGAGGTGGCGGCACAGGGCATTCGCGTTAACTGCGTGCGGCCAGGCCTGATTTATACCGATATTCACGCCTCCGGCGGCGAACCGGGGCGTGTGGATCGGGTGAAGTCGATGTTACCGATGCAGCGTGGCGGTCAGCCGGAGGAGGTCGCCCAGGCCATAACCTGGCTGCTGAGCGACAAAGCCTCCTATGTTACCGGGAGCTTCCTTGAGCTGGCTGGCGGGAAGTAACGCTACGACGCCAGCCACAGCCGCAGGCGCATTCCCCAACTGCTGGTCCAGCCGGTGGTGATCGACTTCACTTCACCGTGAGAGATCACCACCAGCGTTGGCGTCACCTGAACGTCCCACTGACGCGCCAGTTCTCCGCTGGCGTCGTTGACCGTGGGCATCGTCACCTTCTTCTTCCTCAGCCACTTTTCGAGCATCGCGTTATCGCCCGAGCGCAGCGCAACCGACATCACGTTACCCCCGTCCGCGGCAAGCGCCGCCACCGATGGCGTGGTGTAGCGGCAGACGCCGCACCATGTCGCCCAGACGTAAACCAGCAGCGGACGCCCCTCGCTCATGGCAGCAAGATCGACGGTCTCGCCGTCGAGGGTGTGCAGACGCGTCGCGGAGAAATTCTGCGGCAGCGCGGGCTGGCGGTAATAGTCCACCGCCAGGCTCACGGCTACGCCAATCAGCAGCCACACGGTCAGCTCGCACAGCAGGCGCGGCAGCTTACTTGCCATGGGCGTTTGCCAGCTGTTCTTTGACCAGCCCCTCCAGGTCGTCATACGGGATTGCGCCCGCCACCATCTGGTCACCGATAATGGTCGCCGGGGTGCCCTGAATATTCAGCACCTGCGCCAGGATCAGGTTCATCTTTAAGCTGTCCATGGTTTTATCATCCGTTTTAATGCTGTCCGTTCCGGTTTTCACCTGCGCGGCGGTGATGCTGGCGTCATCGTGATAGCCCTTTTTCATCATCAGCCGCTGATGCAGCGCCCAGAATTTATCCGGCGCCTGCTGCCACGTTGAGAGCGCCACTTTAGCGGCATTCACCGAGCTTTGCCCCTTGAACGGCAGCAGTTTGACGATGAGCTGCACGTCGGGATTTTCCTGCACGATTTTCTCCAGCATCGGGTCGAACTGCTTGCAGTAAGGGCAGTTGTAGTCCGTGAAGGAGACGATGGTGAGCTTCGGCGATGTCGCGCCGGTTCGCGGGCTGGCCGGATCGTTGAACAGCAGTGCGGCCAGCTGGTCATCGGCATCGCCCTCTGTCGACGCAGCAAAACTGAAGGTCGTTAAAGAGAGCAGCAGTAAGGCGATAAACGTACGCATGTTAGTTTCCTTTCGCATCGGACAGGGTGCTCAGCACCGCTTCGCGGCTTAACAACGCAGGCAGCACGTGGCCCTGCGGTAATCCCGGTCCGTAGATCTGATTAAACGGCACGGCGGCGCTGCCGCGCGTGGTTAAAAACTGGCTGATGGTATCGGAGGGGCGACTCCAGTCGCCGCGCAGGGCGACCACGTCAGGGGCGGAGAGCGCATCCTGCACGTCGTCACGCAGCAGCACGTTGTATTTATTGGCTTTACAGGTCACGCACCAGTCGGCGGTTACGTCGACGAACACTCGTTTGTTCTCCGCCAGCGCGCGGGTAATGGCCTGCTCGCTGAGCGGCTGCCAGTGAATACGATCGCGGCGGGAACTCTCGCCACCGGAGCCGGAAACAAACGAGACCGCCCCGGCTACCACGACAGCGAATGCTCCGGCGCGCAGGGCCGTTTGCCAGCGGTAGCGCCAGGCGGTGGCCAGCAGCAGCGCGAGGATTAGCAGTACGCCCAGCGTGATAACGGGCAGGCTGCCAATGTGCACCGTCAGCAGGCTGAGCAGCCACAGCGAGGAGCCAAGCATCATCAGCCCCAGCACCAGGCGCACAACGTTCATCCAGCGTCCCGGTCGCGGCAGCTTTCGGGCCAGCCCCGGCCAGGCCGCCACCAGCAGCCACGGCAGGCTCATGCCGATACCCATCGCCAGGAAGATCCCCCACAGCAGGGGAAGCGGCGCCGCCAGCGCGACCGAGACCGCCGTCCCCAGGAATGGCGCGGTGCAGGGCGTCGCCAGCAGCGTGGCAAACGCGCCTTGCCAGAAATGGCCCGCCAGGCCGTTCCCCCCACGCGTGGCGAGGAAGGTGCTGGCGCCGGAAGGGAGGCGGATTTCAAATAACCCCAGCAGGCTGGCGCTGAAGAGCACCATCACCAGCGTCATCGCGCCAATAAACCACGGGTTCTGGAACTGGATCCCCCAGCCAAGCGCCTGATTGCCTAAACGTAATACCGTCATCATCAGCGCCAGCGCGAGGAACGAGATGACTATCCCGGCGACCGACGCAAGAAACTGTCGACGTACCTGACCGCGCGCCTGTAGCCCGGTTTGCATCAGCGTGCCCAGCTTCATGGCCAGCACGGGCAGTACGCAGGGCATGACGTTAAGGATCAGGCCGCCAGCCAGCGCCATCAGCAGCACCCAGCCTAACGAGAACGCGGGGGCGGCGCTGCCCGGCTGGATATCCACGCGGGACTCCTGCGCCTGACCGCTATCGGCCAGAACCAGCGACAGGGTTTTCCCGCTGAGGTTGGGCGCGGCTTCGCCCCAGCTGTCCGTCACGGGCACGGTGGCGACCAGTGAATCACCGCGTACGGCGAGGGTCGGCTTGCCGAAATCAACGTCGTCCATGCCGTCGATAAACAGCGACGGCGCCTGCCAGCCTGCGTCACGCTGTGCCGTCACGGTCAGCTTGCCGGGGGCATAGGTGGCGTTAAGCGTTGAGGTCAACCCGCCGCTGAGCGGAAGGGTGCCCATGGCCCGGCTGAAATCGTAATCAAAACCGGCGCCAGCGGATGCGGTCAGGTTCAGCGAAAACGGGTAGTCGGTGAGAATACAGACGTTGCTACAGGTGGAGAGCGTCAGCACGCCGCTCAGGATCTTCGGAACGTCGCCCCGCAGGGTGATGGGAAAGCTGACATCGCCGTGATGCCCGCGACGTCGAAGCGCTGCGGCACAGGCCAGCGCCAGTTTGCCTCGACGGGCTGATGCCATTTAATCGCGGGTGCGACGCCGCCTTCGCCCGGCGAGCGCCAGTAGGTTTTCCAGCCTTTTTGCAGGGCGACGTCCAGCAGCAGGCGAGTTTCGCCGCTGCTCTCGGGTTGTGCACGCAGCCTGACGCTGGCGTGTTGATTATCGGCGGCGCGCAGCCAGCCGCTGTCGGCAGCCTGGCTAAGGGGCAGCCATAGCCAAAGCAGGCAGACCAGCAGTCGCCTGAATACAGTAAACATAAATTTTCTCCGTAAATGATGAATTAACCTGAAGTGACAGGCGAAGGCTCATTCACGGAAGACGCATAATCGCAGATGTACCCGTAACCGGGGCGGGGATATAACGCGGGGAGGCCACTGACGCTCGCGGCGCGGCGGACAGGCTGCCAGCAACGCCAGCAGCAGGGTGACGGCAATCAGGGCGCCTTCAAACAAAACAGGCGGGACCGACATCAGCGACTTGGCGCTTAGCTCACACGGGGTTACCGGGGCGTCGGCACTCTCCTGACCCTGCTGGACAGACTGGCTTGCGGCGGTGACGTTCATGACAAGCGCGTGCATCCCGGCCATCCGCTGGGCGGTGCATATCAGCACCACCAGGCAGGCCAGGGCTACAAGCAGGATAGCGTTGCGTTGTCGCTTGATCATGTTTGCCTCAAATATTCAGGACGCCTATATTATCGGGCGAACATATTTTGGCAACGCAAAAGCTGTAAAGAAGTGTCTGGAAGATAAGCGGTTTGCCCTCTCCGCTTGCAGAGAGGGCGAGCCATTACAGCGTTTCGCCGTTGCTGGCAATGACGGTTTTATACCACTCAAAGCTCTTCTTACGGGAGCGGGACATGTCACCGGTGCCGTCGTCGTGCTTGTTGACGTAGATAAAGCCGTAGCGCTTGCTGTACTGGCCGGTGGTGAAGGAGACGCAGTCGATGCAGCCCCACGGGGTGTAGCCCATCAGATCCACGCCGTCCCAGGTCACCGCCTTCATCATCTCTTCGACGTGGGCACGCAGGTAGTCGATGCGGTAGTCATCGTTGATGCTGCCGTCCTCTTCCACGTTGTCGTAGGCGCCGAAACCGTTTTCCACGATAAACAGCGGCTTCTGGTAACGCTCGTACAGTTCACACAGCGAATAGCGCAGTCCTACCGGATCAATCTGCCAGCCCCAGTCGGACGCTTTGACGTATGGGTTCGGCACGCTGCCCTCGAAGCCGGAAATGGCGTCGCCGGTGCCGCCTTCCGCTTTGACCGCGTTGGTCATGTAGTAGCTGAAACCTAAGTAGTCGCAGGTGCCTTCACGCAGGATCTGCTCGTCGCCTGCTTCCATTTTGATGGAGAAGCCACGGCGCTCCCACTCGTTCAGCACGTAGGACGGGTAGTAGCCGCGCAGCTGTACGTCGGTAAAGACGTAGCGCTCGCGCATGGATCCCTGAGCGAACATCACGTCCTCTGGTTTACAGGAGTACGGATAGAGCGCCACCATCGCCAGCATGCAGCCGACTTTCATCTCCGGGTTAATGCGGCGTGCGGCTTTCACCGCCAGCGCGCTGGCCACGAACTGGTGGTGCAGCACCTGGTACATGG
>OJXD01000302.1_pt1 | contig 7688 bp, 10 predicted proteins | sample 1600601 | NCBI WGS metagenome assembly OJXD01 (sample SAMN04436646, study PRJEB24849) | human gut metagenome | biome: human gut; feature: NICU; material: stool | host: Homo sapiens | place: USA: Saint Louis, MO | collected 2010-04-01
TGGTTCTGCCGCGCATTAATTTCAAAGATGCGGGCGCAATGCGCGTTATTAAACAGATGGGACCGGCGATACTCGGCGTGTCCGTCAGCCAGATCTCGCTCATCATCAATACCATCTTCGCCTCTTTCCTGGTGTCTGGCTCGGTGTCCTGGATGTACTACGCCGACCGTTTGATGGAGTTTCCGTCCGGGGTGCTGGGCGTGGCGCTGGGGACTATTCTGCTGCCGTCCCTGTCGAAAAGTTTCGCCAGCGGCAACCATGACGAATACTGTCGCCTGATGGACTGGGGCCTGCGTCTCTGTTTTCTGCTGGCGCTGCCGAGCGCGGTGGCGCTGGGGATCCTGGCGAAACCGCTGACGGTGTCGCTGTTCCAGTATGGGAAATTCACCGCCTTTGATGCCGCCATGACCCAGCGTGCGCTGGTGGCCTACTCGGTGGGGCTGATGGGGCTGATTGTCGTGAAGGTGCTGGCGCCGGGCTTCTATTCACGTCAGGACATTAAAACGCCGGTTAAGATTGCCATTGTGACGCTGATCATGACGCAGCTGATGAACCTGGCGTTTATCGGACCGCTGAAACACGCGGGTCTGTCATTGTCGATTGGTCTGGCGGCCTGTCTGAACGCCGGGCTGCTGTACTGGCAACTGCGTAAGCAGGATATCTTCACACCGCAGCCGGGCTGGGCAAGCTTCCTGCTGCGTCTGGTGATTGCGGTAGTGGTGATGGCGGCAGCGCTGGTTGGCATGTTGTATGTCATGCCTGACTGGGCGCAGGGCACCATGCCTTATCGCCTGATGCGTCTGATGGCCGTGGTGGCCGTCGGTGTGGTGGCGTACTTTGCCACGCTGGCGGTGCTTGGCTTCAAGGTGAAAGAGTTCACCCGCCGCACGGTATAAACGCCAAAAGGGGAGTTCACCAAAAGGTGCTCCCCGTTTTATGACGTGCCGCTACTGCGTCAAATCGAAATCTTTTTCCCGCCCGTGATACGTGCCGTGGCCGTCTGACCATCCGCACCGTACAGCCCCGGCTCTTTATAGGGCTTTAACACTTCAAGCGCCTGCTGATTACGGATAATCTGACCTTCCAGCAGCCAGCCGTTGTGCTGGTTGAGATCGCGAAGATGCTGGGTTTTTTCTGTAATGGTCTGCCAGCGTTCATTGATCTCATCATTGGCGCTGCGTTTCGCGTCTTGCTCAGCGCGTCGCTGTTTTTCCAGATAATCCAGGGTCGCCAGCAGCGAGCTTTTATCTTCAGTAATGCGTTGCAACGCGCTGCCGTTGAGTTGACCAGAAGAGAGGTGGTGCTGTTCTGCATCCATCACCGTTTTCAGGTCGTTCAGGACCACCGTCATCTGATCCAGTATTTCTGACAGTCGACTCATACGGTTAGTTACTCTGGAGGAAACTCTGTGCGTCCTGAATCAGCGCATCAGCGATTTTGCTGGTATCCATTTTCAGTTCGCCGTTACGGATAGCCGTTTTCAGCGCTTCAACACGTTCCATGTTGATATCGCTGCTGCCTGGCTGCATCAGCTTCGACTGCGCATCGCTCAGCGTGACGCTGGTGCTGTTAGCCGTCGACGTTTTTTCCAGACGCGTTTTTTGCGGGGCAGCCTCATTCGTTTCGCGAGGTTGTACAGTGCTAACCGGCTTCAGGGCTGATGTACGATCAATGCTCATAGTGTTGTCCTCATCGAGGGTTCGCGGCGTTTGCGCCTGACATCATCATTTGTTGAATATTTATCGGCAGTCGCCGCGAAATCTTTAAAAAGATTACAGGTTAATCAGAATATTCCCATCAGGACCGACCGTGCCGCTGACCACCTGGCCTGAGGACATTCTGACCCGGGCATTTTGCGCCACTGCGGCATTATTCAGTGCTTTTCCTTCGCTGTTGATACTAAAGCCTTCGCCATTGGCGACCACCATCACCTGTTGACCCGCTTTCACTCGCCACGCCTGACGCAGCATGGAGAGCTGTATCGCCTGTCCAGGGGCGACATCGCGCAGGCTCATCGCCTCCTGCGCCTGGTTAATATCCAGCATCGTTCGCGGTGGAAGCTGATCCAGGCGGCCTCGCTTCAGCGTTACGCTGTCAGGTTGCAGCAGGCTGCCCCGCGGAATTGGAACGGCGGCGACAACATAATTGCCCGTCGCCTGAACCGCAACCTGTAAATAGCGTTTTTCATTGGCGCACCGCGCCAGCACGTTCACGTTGCCCCATAGCCGGGTAGTGCCGGTCACGCTAAATGACGGGGCTTCGCAGGAAGGGTAAAGGTTGGGCGGAGTGCGCACGGTCACGCGTACGTCATCACTAAAACCGGCCAGCTTCTGCGCAAAAAATGTATTGAGCTGGTCCTCTAACCCCTCCGCCTGCACCAGAGGGCTTAAAAGCAGTAGGGTCGCCGCCAGGCCACGTTTAAAAGTCCGCATCGCACGTTCCACCATGTCCAGAATTAAGCAAATTCTACCCGCAGTGGTTTTCCATCAACGCAACAAATAGCGACGCATTTTGCGCTTATTCCGTCGATAAGGGAGACGCCTTGAGATTTAAGCTGTGAACTGAAATTTTCTCATCAGCGGAGGAGACATGCTCGATAAACTCGACGCCGCGTTACGTTTTCAGCAGGAAGCGCTCAATTTACGCGCCCAGCGGCAGGAGATTTTAGCCGCCAATATTGCCAACGCGGATACCCCCGGGTATCAGGCGCGCGATATTGATTTTTCCAGTGAACTCAAAAAAGTGATGGAGCGTGGACGTGCCGAAGGAACGGGTGTCTCACTGGCCCTGACATCTTCACGTCATATTCCCGCTCAGGCGATGACCGCGCCTGCGACCGACTTACTTTACCGTATTCCCGATCAACCCTCGCTTGATGGCAACACCGTCGACATGGACCGGGAGCGCACACAGTTTGCCGATAACAGCCTGCAATACCAGACAGGCCTGACGCTACTCGGCGGGCAAATCAAAGGCATGATGACCGTCCTACAGGGGGGCAATTAGTAAATGGCCTTGCTGAATATTTTTGATATCGCCGGTTCGGCATTAACGGCGCAGTCCAAACGACTGAACGTGGCAGCCAGTAACCTGGCCAACGCCGACAGCGTGACCGGCCCTGACGGACAACCGTATCGCGCTAAGCAGGTCGTCTTCCAGGTTGATGCCGCTCCGGGTGCGGCAACGGGCGGCGTAAAAGTGGCGGATGTGGTTGAGAGCCAGGCGCCCGACAAGCTGGTTTACGAGCCAGGCAACCCGCTCGCGGATGCCAGCGGTTACGTGAAAATGCCGAACGTGGATGTGGTCGGGGAGATGGTGAACTCCATGTCTGCGTCACGCAGCTACCAGGCAAACGTCGAAGTGCTTAATACCGTGAAGAGCATGATGCTCAAAACACTCACTCTCGGCCAGTAAAGGAGACACGCATGTCCATCGCCGTAAACGTGAATGACCCGACAAATACCAGCAGTGCGACCGGTTCCAGCTCCCTTACCGGGAGTAATGCCTCCGATTTACAGAGCAGCTTTCTGCCCCTGCTGGTGGCGCAGCTGAAAAATCAGGATCCGACCAACCCGATGCAGAACAACGAACTGACCACGCAGCTTGCGCAGATCAGTACCGTCAGCGGCATTGAGAAACTGAACACCACCCTCGGCTCTGTCTCCGGTCAAATCGATAATAGCCAGTCCTTGCAGGCCGCCAACCTGATTGGTCACGGGGTGATGATCCCGGGGACCACGATTCTGGCGGGCACCAGCACCACCGATGGCACCTCAACCACCACCACCACGCCGTTTGGCGTTGAGTTGCAGCAGCCAGCCGACAAAGTCACCGCAACCATCACTGACGCTACGGGGGCAGTGGTACGCACCATTGATATCGGCGAGCTGAAAGCGGGCGTCCACACTTTTACCTGGGATGGCAGCCTGACCGACGGCACGAAAGCGCCAAACGGCTCTTACAACGTGGCAATCAGCGCCAGCAGCGGTACGACCCAGCTGGTGGCTCAGCCGCTTCAGTTTGCCCTGGTTCAGGGGGTCATCAAAGGTAGCGATGGCAACAAGCTGGATTTGGGTACCTCCGGTACCACCACACTCGACGAAGTTCGGCAGATTATCTAAGCCTTCATACTTATCAGGAGTAAGTCATGGCCTTTTCTCAAGCGGTCAGCGGCCTGAATGCTGCGGCCACCAACCTGGACGTCATTGGCAACAACATCGCCAACTCCGCGACCTATGGTTTTAAATCCGGTTCTGCGTCTTTTGCAGATATGTTTGCAGGCTCTAAAGTGGGCCTGGGCGTGAAGGTGGCGGGCATCACCCAGGACTTCACCGACGGGACGACCACCAACACCGGTCGCGGTCTGGACGTCGCCATCAGCCAGAACGGTTTCTTCCGTATGGTGGACGCCAACGGTTCCGTGTTCTACAGCCGCAATGGCCAGTTCAAGCTGGATGAAAACCGTAACCTGGTGAACATGCAGGGGCTTCAGTTAACCGGTTATCCGGTTGCGGGCACGCCGCCGACGGTGCAAACCGGTGCGAATCCGCAGGCGATCTCCATCCCAACGACGCTGATGGCGGCGAAGTCCACCACGACGGCCTCTCAGCAGATCAACCTGAACTCCACCGATACCGCGCCAACCGTCGCCTTCGACCCGGCCAACCCTGACTCTTACAACAAGAAAGGCACCGTGACGGTGTTTGACAGCCAGGGTAATGCGCACAACATGAACCTGTTCTATGTCAAAAACGCGACGCCAGCCAACTCCTGGAAGGTGTATTCGCAGGACGGCAGCGTGGCGGGAAGCGCGGTGACGGAAGAAACCACGCTGACCTTTAACGAGAGCGGTGTGCTGACGGGGGGCGGGAGTATTGATATCACCACGGGTACTGTTCCGGGCGCGACGCCAGCCACGTTTGCCATGAGCTTCGCCAACTCCATGCAGCAAAACACCGGTGCAAACAACATCGTGGCGACGAGCCAGAACGGTTATAAGCCGGGCGATCTGGTGAGCTATCAGATCAACGATGACGGCACCGTTGTCGGTAACTACTCCAACGAACAGACCCAGGTGCTGGGCCAGATCGTGCTGGCAAACTTCGCCAACAACGAAGGCCTGAAATCCGAAGGGGATAACGTCTGGTCTGCCACGCAGTCCTCCGGTGTTGCCCTGCTGGGTACTGCGGGTTCCGGCAACTTCGGTACGCTGACCAACGGCGCGCTGGAAGCCTCGAACGTCGATCTGAGTAAAGAGCTGGTGAACATGATCGTCGCGCAACGTAACTACCAGTCCAACGCGCAGACCATCAAAACCCAGGATCAGATCCTCAACACGCTGGTTAACCTGCGTTAAGCAGCTGACGGGAAAGCGCAATGGATCACGCAATATATACCGCGATGGGCGCAGCAAGCCAGACGCTCAATCAGCAGGCTGTTACCGCCAGCAACCTGGCGAACGCCTCCACGCCAGGTTTTCGTGCGCAGCTCAACGCGCTGCGCGCAGTGCCGGTAGAAGGGCTGTCATTGCCCACGCGTACGCTGGTCACCGCCTCCACGCCGGGCGCCGACATGACGCCAGGCCAGATGGATTACACCGCGCGTCCGCTGGACGTTGCCCTTCAGCAGGACGGCTGGCTGGCGGTGCAAACGGCTGACGGCGGGGAAGGGTATACCCGCAACGGTAATATCCAGGTAAGCGCCACCGGGCAGCTGACGATTCAGGGGCATCCGGTGATGGGCGAAGCCGGTCCGTTGACGGTGCCGGAAGGGTCAGAGCTGACCATTGCGGCAGACGGGACGATCTCGGCGTTAAACCCGGGTGACCCGGCTAACACCGTTGCGCCTGTCGGTCGTCTGAAGCTGGTGAAAGCGGAAGGCAATGAAGTGCAGCGTGGCGATGATGGGATGTTTCGTCTGACCCAGGCGGCTCAGGCCACGCGTGGCGCTACGTTACAGGCCGACCCGACCATCCGCGTGATGTCCGGCGTGCTGGAAGGCAGTAACGTCAAACCGGTGGAAGCCATGACCGACATGATCGCCAGCGCTCGCCGCTTCGAAATGCAGATGAAAATCATCAGCAGCGTCGATGAAAACGCGAGCAAGGCTAACCAACTTCTGGCTATGAGTTAACAGGACTCCCTATGATCAGTTCTTTATGGATCGCGAAAACCGGTCTGGACGCACAGCAAACCAATATGGATGTGATTGCCAACAACCTGGCAAACGTCAGCACCAATGGTTTCAAGCGTCAGCGTGCGGTTTTCGAAGATTTGCTTTATCAAACGATTCGTCAGCCGGGAGCGCAGTCTTCTGAGCAAACCACGCTGCCGTCTGGTCTGCAAATTGGTACTGGCGTGCGCCCGGTTGCCACCGAGCGTCTGCACAGCCAGGGCAACCTGTCCCAGACCAACAACAGTAAAGACGTTGCCATTAAAGGTCAGGGTTTCTTCCAGGTGCAACTGCCTGACGGAACCTCTGCCTATACTCGCGACGGTTCGTTCCAGGTGGACCAGAACGGTCAGTTGGTGACGGCGGGCGGCTTCCAGGTTCAGCCTGCAATCACCATCCCGGCGAACGCACTGAGCATCACCATTGGCCGCGACGGCATCGTCAGCGTCACGCAGCAAGGGCAGGCCGCGCCGGTCCAGGTTGGCCAGCTCAACCTGACGACCTTCATGAACGATACCGGCCTGGAAAGCATCGGTGAGAATCTCTACACCGAAACGCAATCTTCCGGTACGCCAAATGAAAGTACACCGGGCCTGAACGGGGCGGGGCTGCTGTATCAGGGGTATGTGGAAACCTCGAACGTCAACGTGGCGGAAGAGCTGGTGAATATGATCCAGGTTCAGCGCGCCTATGAAATTAACAGTAAAGCAGTGTCGACGACCGACCAGATGCTGCAAAAACTGACGCAACTTTAAGGTGTAGCCCGGTGCGGTAAACCCCGCACCGGCTCCCTGTTTTCGAAGATGAAGGCAATGCAAAAAAACGCGGCGTTTCGTTATCCGATCCTGACTGTTCTGGCCGTCACCCTCAGCGGGTGTGCCTGGATCCCGTCTAAACCATTGGTACAGGGTGCGACTACCGCCCAACCCGTTCCCGGCCCCGCGCCGGTGGTGAACGGCTCTATTTTCCAGACCGCGCAGCCGATTAATTACGGTTATCAGCCGCTGTTTGAAGACCGTCGTCCGCGTAACGTTGGCGATACGCTGACCATTGTGTTGCAGGAAAACGTCAGTGCGAGCAAGAGCTCGTCGGCGAACGCCAGCCGCGACGGCAAAACCAATTTTGGCTTCGACACCGTACCGCGCTATCTGCAAGGGCTGTTCGGCAACGCCCGTGCGGATGTGGAAGCCTCTGGCGGCAACACCTTTAACGGTAAAGGTGGTGCGAACGCCAGCAATACCTTCAGCGGAACGCTGACGGTAACGGTTGACCAGGTTCTGGTGAACGGCAACCTGCACGTGGTGGGTGAAAAACAGATCGCCATTAACCAGGGTACGGAATTTATTCGCTTCTCCGGTGTGGTTAACCCTCGCACCATCAGCGGCACCAACACCGTACCGTCCACCCAGGTGGCGGATGCGCGCATTGAGTACGTCGGCAACGGCTACATCAACGAAGCGCAAAATATGGGCTGGCTGCAACGCTTCTTCCTTAACTTATCGCCGATGTAAGCGAGG
>OJXD01000304.1_pt1 | contig 7625 bp, 7 predicted proteins | sample 1600601 | NCBI WGS metagenome assembly OJXD01 (sample SAMN04436646, study PRJEB24849) | human gut metagenome | biome: human gut; feature: NICU; material: stool | host: Homo sapiens | place: USA: Saint Louis, MO | collected 2010-04-01
CACCGCCCGCTCCTGCTGCCGGTGAGTTTCTATCGCGTTCAGCCTTTCGACAACCCGAAAAAGAACGCGCTATGGCGAGCCAGGGTGGTGGCATTCACGCTTCCGCCCTGGCGCTGCACCCAGCCCATCAGTCGGTCATCATCCTGGTAGCGCTCTCCGCCGTAAAACAGCAGATGTTCCAGCAGGTGCGCCAGCCCAGGGAAGCGCGACGGTTCGTGGTGGCTGCCGGCGGCGACCCGCGCCAGGGCAGCCGCACGATCCGCCTGCGGCTGATGGACCAGGGTGGCCTGCAGGCCGCCCGGCAAAGTGACGGTGCGGGTCGCCAGCGTCATTACAGGTCCCGGGTTTGGAAGATCAGCTGCGAGCGGGTACGGTTGCGGAACTGCAGCTGGCTGACTTTTATGTCGCTGCAGGCCGCTTCGCGCCGGGCCTCGAGGATTTTGTGATGATGCGGGGATTTGCTGCACACCGGGTCGGCGTTATCGGCGCTGCCGGTCAGCATAAAGGCCTGGCAGCGGCAGCCGCCGAAGTCCTTCTCTTTTTCATCACAGGAGCGGCACGGCTCCGGCATCCAGTCATACCCGCGGTAGCGATTGAAGCCGAATGAGTCATACCAGATCGATTCCAGACTCTGCTCCAGCACCGACGGAAACGCCACCGGCAGCTGGCGCGCGCTGTGGCAAGGCAGGGCGGTGCCTTCCGGGGTGACGCTGAGGAAAATCGATCCCCAGCCGCCCATGCAGCCTTTCGGCCGCTCTTCGTAATAGTCCGGGGTGACGAATAGCAGGTTGGTGAGGTTGCCGCTGGCGGCCATTTTCTGCCGGTAGTCAGCGACCACCTGCTCGGCGCGGGCGATCTGTTCCCGGGTCGGCAGCAGCCCTTCGCGATTAAGAAACGCCCACCCGTAGAACTGGCAGGTGGCCAGCTCAACGTCATCGGCTTCCAGCTCAATGCACAGCTCGATAATTTTATCGAGCTGGTCGATGTTGTGCCGGTGGAGAACGAAGTTGAGCACCATCGGGTAGTCGCGCGCTTTCACGGCTTTGGCCATGGTCAGCTTCTGCTGGAAGGCTTTTTTGTTGCCGGCCAGCGCGGCGTTGAGCACTTCATCGCTGGCCTGGAAGCTAATCTGGATATGGTCCAGCCCGGCCTCGCTGAAGGCGTCCAGTTTGCTCTCCGTCAGCCCTATCCCGGAGGTGATCAGGTTGGTATAGAACCCGAGGTCGCGCGCGGCGCGGATCAGCTCCGGCAGATCTTTACGGGTCAGCGGCTCGCCGCCGGAAAAGCCCAGCTGAACGCTGCCCATCGCCCGCGCCTGGCGAAAGACCTCGATCCATTGTTCGGTGGTCAGCTCCTTATCCTGCCGGGCGAAGTCCAGCGGATTGGAACAGTAGGGACACTGCAGCGGGCAGCGGTAGGTCAGCTCCGCCAGCAGCCACAGTGGCGGATTGACGGTGGGTTTACTCTGGCTCACGGCAGGTGATCCACTTCTGTTGACAGGCGATCTGCAGGAACTCGATGACGTCGTCATCGACGCCGCCGGCTTCCGGGAAACGTTCATTAAGCATGGCGATAATCGCCGCGACGTCGCGCCGGCCATCGACCAGCTCGAGGATCGCCGCGGCGGTCTCATTGAGTTTGGCCATACCCTCCGGATAGAGGATCACATGGCTCTCCTGGGCGGCTTCCCACTGCAGTCGGTAGCCGCGACGAAAGGCAACGATGGACGTTTTTTGCATGATTACACCAGTCGGGTCGTGTGCCAGGCCGCCTTGTCGGTGACCGTGTGATAGGGCGGGCGCTGCAGGGCATAGGCCATGGTCATGGCATCGAGCATCGACCACAGAATGTCGAGCTTAAACTGCAGGATCTCCAGCATCCGGTTCTGTTTTTCAGCGCTGTCACAGTAGGCCTTCGCCAGCGCCAGGCCATGCTCAACGTCGCGATTGGCCTGGCTCAGACGACTGCGGAAGTAAAAGTAGCCTTCCTCTTTGATCCATGGATAGTGCTGCGGCCAGCTGTCGAGGCGCGACTGATGGATCTGCGGGGCGAACAGCTCGGTCAGGGAGCTGCAGGCCGCCTCCTGCCAGCAGGCGCGACGAGCGAAATTGAGATAGGCATCCACTGCGAAGCGCACGCCGGGCAGCACGTGACGCTCGCTGAGCAGATCGTCGCGGCTCAAACCGACCGCTTCCCCCAGCCGCAGCCAGGCTTCAATCCCGCCGTCCTCGCCGTGGCTGCCGTCGTGGTCGAGGATCCGCTGCACCCATTTGCGCCGGGTTTGCGCATCCGGGCAGTTGGCCATAATCGCCGCGTCTTTCAGCGGAATAGTGGTCTGGTAATAAAACCGGTTCGCCACCCAACCCTGAATTTGCTCGCGGGTCGCGTCGCCGTTATGCATGGCGATGTGGTAAGGGTGGTGAATATGGTAGAAGGCGCCTTTAGCCCGCAGAGCCTCTTCAAAGGCCTGCGGCGACAGCGTGTCAGTGATCAGCATGCGGTATCCTGAAGGGTGATTGCCATCCCGTCCCAGCTCACTTCGATCCCCTGTTGCGTTAGCGCCTGGCGCTGGGGAGACTGCTCGTTAAGGATCGGGTTGGTGTTATTAATATGAATGAGAATTTTGCGTTTTGCCGGCAGAGAGGCCAGCAGGGCCATCATCCCGTGCTCGTCGCCGAGCGCCAGGTGGCCCATATCGCGGCCGGTATTGCGTCCGACGCCGGCGGCCTGCAGCTCGTCATCCTGCCAGACGGTGCCATCGATCAGCAGACAGTCCGCTTTTTGCAGCCACGGCAGAAGGGTTTCATCCGGCTCACCCAGCCCCGGGGCATAGAACAGCGTCTGCCCGTTGCGGCGGTTTTCGATAAACAGCGCCACGTTATGACCCGGCAGCGGCCGGTCGCGATACGGCGAATAGGGCGGCGCGTTGCTGGCGATAGGCACCGCGGTAAACTGCAAATCAGGACAGGCGTCAACGGTAAAAGGCTGCTGCGGAGCGATGGGATGATGCACCAGGCCGCCGTTCCAGTGCCGCAGCATGGTAAACACCGGGAAGCCGGTGGAGAGATCCTCATGAACCTCCGGGGTGCACCAGACCTGATGTGGGCAGCCTTCCCGCAGGCTCAGCAACCCGGTTGTGTGGTCGATCTGGCTGTCGGTGAGAATAATGCCGCCGATATGCGTTCCGCGCAGTACGCCGGCTTTATTTAACTCGGGGGTATTGGCAATCTGCTGGCTGATATCCGGCGAGGCGTTGCACAGCACCCACTCTTTACCGTTGTCGCTGACGATAATTGACGACTGGGTGCGGGGGGCAGCCTGAATGGTGCCATCGCGCAGACCCTGACAGTTGGCGCAGTTGCAGTTCCATTGCGGGAAACCGCCGCCGGCGGCGGAACCGAGGACTTTAATGAACATGAAGACGGACCGGGTAATGAATGAAGGTGCCCGCGCGAACGGCGGGCGGGGCGATTAACGGTTAGAAATGTACAGCGTCACTTCCAGACCGAGACGTAAATCGATAAAAGCAGGTTTCTTCCACATGTTTTGTTCCTCTTAAAAATGACTACAGGCCTCACGGATAATGGTGGATCTGTGACGGCTGCCGCATATTGCGCTTCACCGGGAGAGAGATCAACCCGGAATCTGTAAGGAATTAACTTTATGTTTACAATATAACCTATTGTTGCCAAACATTTTTTAATACCCGTAGCCAGTTACGCCACAGCAGCTTATCCAGCACCAATTGATCATAGCCGCTAGCGCGCAACGTATTGATAAGCCGCGGTAAGCCGGCCACATCGCCCAGCTCGTCCGGCAGGGTGATGCCGTCAAAATCCGAGCCAAGGGCCACATGATCCTCACCCATTATGTTAATAAGATAGTCGATATGCCGGACAATGGTGGTTAAGGGCGTGTCGCTATCGCGCCGGCCGTCGGCGCGCAGGAAAGCATTGCCGAAATTGACGCCCACCACGCCGCCGCTGTCGCGGATCGCCCGCAGTTGCTGGTCGGTCAGATTGCGCGGCTGCGGGCACAGGGCATGGGCATTGGAGTGGGTGGCCACCAGCGGTGACGTTGCGTGATGGGCGGTATCCCAGAACGCTTTTTCATTCATATGAGACACGTCAATCTGCATCTTCAAGGCATTGACCTGCTTAATCAGATCGATACCTGCCGCTGTCAGTCCAGGCCCAGTGTCCGGGCTACCGGGAAACGAACCGTTAACGCCGCTGCCGAAGCGGTTCGCAATATTCCAGAACGGACCAATGCTGCGGACCCCGGCGGCATAAAAGGCCTGCAGGTCGCGGCCCTCGCCATCAAAACCTCCGGCACCCTCAATATGCGCCACCATCGCCAGTACCTTATCCTCGCGGCAGCGCTCGATATCCGCCGCGCTCAGACACAATCTCAAGCGTCCAGCGGAGTGCGCGATAAGTTGCTTCAGGATGGCCAGTTGCTGCCAGAGGATATCGATCGGATCCCATCGTTGGCTGGCGTATTGCGGCGTCATACGGGCAATATATTCCTGCGGTGGCACGAATAGCGCGAATAGCCCGCCGGCAAATCCGCCTTGCAGCATGCGCGGATAGTCGAGATGGCCGTTCTCTATCCCGGCAAAGAAGGCGCTCACCGGATCCTCGCGATGGTGAAGCCAGAGATTCAGCAGCAGGTCATTGTGACCATCAAAAATCGCCATAGCGGGTTCCTGCGTTCTTAAGTGGTGAAAAATGCCTGCCACGGTAACGGATTTATCTCCCGGGGCAAGCATAAATTCACATGCCCGCAACAATTGCCAACCTCGACTTTGTATCACACTGTATCTCGCGGTGCTGCGCTGACATTAAGAGAGAAAAATGGCCCCGGTCGGGCACATGGCGGATACAAATTTCCGCTTTACTGGTCACGTACTCTCTTGATGACGATAAAAGGTGAGAAAACGATGAACAGATTATCCCTGATCCGCTATACCAGCGCCGTGGCGCTGGGGTTATCCACCCTGTGGTCCGCCGCCGTTTGCGCCGCTGAAGACGCGGGGGCGTTCGACAAGATCCAGCAGATCCGCGCCGGCGACCTGAATATTGGCTACGTGGATATCGGCCCGCGCGACGGCCAGCCGGTGATCCTGCTGCACGGCTGGCCCTACGATATTCAGAGCTATGCCCAGGTGGCGCCGGCTCTAGCGCAGAAGGGTTACCGGGTGATCGTGCCGTATCTTCGCGGCTACGGCACGACCCGTTTCCTCTCCGCCAGCATGCCGCGTAACGGTCAGCCGTCGGCGATGGCGGCCGATATTGTCCATCTGATGGACGCCCTTAACATCAGGCAGGCGGATCTGGCCGGTTTTGACTGGGGCGCGCGCACGGCGGATATCGTCGCCGCGCTGTGGCCGCAGCGGGTGAAATCCCTGGTCTCGGTGAGCGGGTATCTGATCAGCAGTCAGCAGATTGGCGAAAAACCGCTGCCGCCGCAGGCTGAGCTGTCGTGGTGGTATCAATTCTATTTTGCCACCCCGCGTGGGGAGGCCGGTTACCGGCAAAACACCCACGACTTTGCGAAATTTATCTGGCATCAGGCGTCGCCGCAGTGGCAATTCAGCGATGCGACCTTTGCCAAAACCGCCCGGGCTCTGGATAACCCGGACCATGTGGCGATCACCATCAGCAACTACCGCTGGCGCCTGGGGCTGGAGAAAGGGGAAGCGAAGTATGCCGGCTATGAACAACGGCTGGCGGCGCTACCGCCGATAACCGTGCCCACCATCACCCTGGAAGGGGCGAATAACGGCGCGCCGCATCCGGCTCCCGCCAGCTACCGTGCCAAATTTACCGGTAAATATGAGCACCGGGATCTGCCGGGAGCGGTGGGCCATAACCCGCCGCAGGAGGATCCGACGGCGTTTGTGCAGGCGGTGGTGGACGCCGATCGTTTGTAACCCGCGCCTTGCCGGCGGCGCGACGTTGCGCTTCCGGCAACACGGCTTATGCTTGTGAAGAGTTTATTTTGCCCCAGGAGCAGCCTTTGGAGCGTATTGACCACATCCTGGTCGTCGACGACGACCGCGACATCCGGGAACTGATTGTCGACTATCTGGAAAAATCGGGATATCGCGCCAGCGGCGCGGCGAACGGCAAAGCCATGTGGTCGGTACTCAAAAACCATCAAATTGACCTGATTGTGCTGGATATTATGATGCCGGGAGAGGATGGCTTAACGCTCTGTCGCCAGCTGCGCGCTAACCCGCAGCAGGATATCCCGGTGCTGATGCTCACCGCCCGCACTGATGACAGCGACCGGATCCTCGGCCTGGAAATGGGGGCTGACGATTATCTGATTAAGCCCTTTGTGGCTCGCGAACTGCTGGCGCGCATCAAAGCTATTTTACGCCGCACCCGGGCGCTGCCGCCGAACCTGCAGATCACCGAGGCGGGCAGGCTGATCGCCTTTGGCGACTGGCTGCTCGATACCGCCGCCCGTCATCTACTGGACGACAGCGGCGCCATCGTCGCCCTCAGCGGGGCGGAGTATCGGCTGCTGCGGGTGTTTCTCGACCATCCCCAGCGGGTGCTGAACCGCGATCAGCTGCTCAATCTGACCCAGGGACGCGACGCGGAACTGTTTGAGCGGTCAATTGACCTGCTGGTGAGCCGACTGCGCCAGCGGCTACGGGAGGATGCTCGCGAGCCGGCCTACATTAAAACGGTGCGCAGCGAAGGCTATGTGCTGTCGGTACCGGTCTCCATTCGCGAGAGGCATGAATGAGGTTCTGGCCCGCCTCGCTGCAGTCGAGGCTGATGGCGCTGCTGTTTCTGGCGCTGCTGCTGGCGAATACCTTAACCCTGTCGCTGCTGTTTTATGAGCGTATGAGCAGCGCTCGCAGCGTGATGCTGGGCAATCTGGCTTCCGATGTCGCCACCAGCGTGGCGATCCTTGACCGCCTGCCGGCCGCTGAGCGCCCACAATGGCTGCCGAAGCTGGCGCGCGGCAATTATCGCTATCTGCTGGACGCCGGGGAGCGCGGCGATTACCCGGACAGCTGGCGCGCCCGGGACGCAGCGCGCTCCCTGCAGGAGGCGCTGAGCGCGCAGTATCCGGTAAGTATTGTGGCGATCCCCGGCCCGCGGCAGCATATTCAGGCCCATATTACCCTTCACGACGGCGCGCCGTTGACCCTCGACCTGTGGCCGAAACTACCGGCCATCGCCCGCTGGCTGCCGGTGGTGCTGATCGCTCAGTTTGTCCTCCTGCTGGCCTGCGCCTGGTACGCGGTTCGCCAGGTATTGCTGCCCATCTCCCGCTTTACCCACGCGGTAAATGCCCTGGAGCCGGCCAGCGACACGGCGGGAACTATGGCCGAGCAGGGGCCGGAGGAGGTGCGTCGCGCCGCCCGCGCGTTTAACGCGATGCAGGCGCGCATCCACGATCATCTGCAGGAGCGAGCGCGGATCCTTGCCGCCATCTCCCACGATCTGCAAACCCCGATAACCCGAATGAAGCTGCGGGTGGAGATGGCCGACCAGCCGGAACTGCGCGATAAGCTACTGCAGGATCTCGACAATATGACCCGTCTGACGCCGCCGCCGCTGCCGCCTTCCTGCCAGGCGCTACTGGATGAGCATGTGCTG
>OJXD01000334.1_pt1 | contig 7132 bp, 4 predicted proteins | sample 1600601 | NCBI WGS metagenome assembly OJXD01 (sample SAMN04436646, study PRJEB24849) | human gut metagenome | biome: human gut; feature: NICU; material: stool | host: Homo sapiens | place: USA: Saint Louis, MO | collected 2010-04-01
GCCCGGTCTACGGCGAAGAGCCCGTGGCGTTTATCGTGCCGGATGGCCAGCATCACCTGACCAGCGAAGAGATCCTCGACTGGCTGAAGGTCAAAATCGCCCGTTTTAAGCTACCGGCGCGCATTATTTTCACCCGTGCTTTACCGCGTACCCACAACGGCAAAGTGAGTAAACAGCAGCTCAAAACGCGTCTCGCAGAATCCATCATCACGCTATCAACGGAGGATAAAAAGTGAGCAGCAAATTTATCGACGCCCATGAGGCGGCGCGGTGGGTCGCCAGCGGCGACACCGTCTGCACCGTCGGGATGACGCTTATCGGCGCGGCGGAGTCCATTTTAAGCGCCATCGAAGCGCGCTTTCTGACCGCGGGCGAACCGCGTGACCTGACGCTACTGCATGCCGCGGGGCAAAGCGATCGCCAGCGCGGTATCCAGCACTTTGCCCATCCGGGTATGGTGACCCGCCTTATCGGTTCGCACTGGGGCCTGGCGCCGCGCTGGATGGCGATGATCAACAACAACGAAGTGGAAGCCTGGTGCCTGCCGCAGGGGCAGATCGTTCATCTCTATAGCGCGATGGCCGCCGGACTGCCGGGGCGGCTTTCTCCCGTCGGTCTCGGTACCTTTGTCGATCCGCGCATAGAGGGCGGAAGGATGAACGCCCGCACCCGCGAACGACCCAATCTGATCGAGCACGTCACGTTTCGCGGCGACGAATATCTGTTTTATCCGGCTCTTCCTCTGGACGTGGTCATTGTGCGCGGCACCCATGCTGATGAAGACGGCAACCTCACGACCGATGAAGAGGTGATGAAGCTGGAAGTCCTGCACGCCGTTCTCGCCGCCAGACGCTACGGGGCGAAGGTGCTGGCACAGGTGAAATATCGCGTAGCGAAAGGCTCGCTGCATCCGAAAAGCATCACCGTTCCCGGCAACCTGATCGACGCCATTGTGGTGTGCGAAGAGCCGCAGACGGATCACCGCCAGACTTCAAGCTGGGCCTTCGACCCAGCGCTGTGCGGCGATATCCAGCTGCCCGCCGTGCAAAATGCGCCGCTGCCGCTGGACCTGCGCAAGCTTATCGGGCGGATTGCCTGCCGCTATCTGACCCCCGGCTGCGTCATCAATCTCGGCACCGGTATACCCAATGACGTGATTGGCGCCATCATTCATGAGGAACAGCTCGGCGAGCAGGTCACCATCACCGTCGAGTCAGGGATCTACGGCGGGCAGCAGGCGGGTGGCGTGGATTTCGGTATCGGCCGTAATCTGAGCGCGATGATTAGCCACCAGGATCAAATGCTCTACTACAACGGCGCAGGGGTCGACATCACCTTTATGGGCGCCGGCGAGATGGACCCACACGGGCACGTCAATGCCACACGGCTCGGCGCATCCTGCCCCGGCGCGGGCGGTTTTATCGATATCACCCAGAATGCCCGCCACGTCGTGTTCTGCTCCTCTTTTACCGCCAAGGGGCTGGAGATCGCCTGTGAACACGGGGCGCTGCATATCCGCCGCGAAGGCGAAGTGCGTAAATTCGTCGCCGGGGTAAACCAGATTTCTTACAACGGCGAACTGGCCCGCGCCAAAGGACAAACCATGCATTACGTCACCGAACGGGCGGTTTTCGAACTGCGCCCGGAAGGACCGGTGCTGACGGAAATCGCCCCCGGCATCGATCTTGAGCGCGACATCCTGGCGCATATGGATTTTCATCCGGCGATCGCCGCGGATCTTCAGGTTATGGACAGCCGATTGTTCGCCCCGCCGCCCTGCGGTCTCGCGGAACATCTGTCCCGGAATTCATCCTCTGACTCATAAGGAACGTTGCTATGAAACTTGCCAGTAAAACCGCCATTGTCACCGGCGCCGCACGCGGTATCGGCTTTGGCATTGCCCAGGTGCTTGCGCGGGAAGGCGCGCGAGTGATTATCGCCGATCGTGATGCACACGGCGAAGCCGCCGCCGCTTCCCTGCGCGAATCGGGCGCACAGGCGCTGTTTATCAGCTGCAATATCGCTGAAAAAACGCAGGTCGAAGCCCTGTTTTCCCAGGCCGAAGAGGCGTTTGGCCCGGTAGACATTCTGGTGAATAACGCCGGAATCAACCGCGACGCCATGCTGCATAAATTAACGGAAGCGGACTGGGACACGGTTATCGACGTTAACCTGAAAGGCACTTTCCTCTGTATGCAGCAGGCCGCTATCCGCATGCGCGAGCGCGGTGCGGGCCGCATTATCAATATCGCTTCCGCCAGCTGGCTTGGCAACGTCGGGCAAACCAACTATTCGGCGTCAAAAGCCGGCGTGGTGGGAATGACCAAAACCGCCTGCCGCGAACTGGCGAAAAAAGGTGTCACGGTGAATGCCATCTGCCCGGGCTTTATCGATACCGACATGACGCGCGGCGTACCGGAAAACGTCTGGCAAATCATGATCAGCAAAATCCCCGCGGGTTACGCCGGCGAGGCGAAAGACGTCGGCGAGTGCGTGGCGTTTCTGGCGTCCGATGGCGCGCGCTATATCAATGGTGAAGTGATTAACGTCGGCGGCGGCATGGTGCTGTAAGGAGAAAAACAATGACCCAGGCTAATGATATTGTGATTGTCAGCGGCGTCCGTACCGCTATTGGCACGTTTAACGGCAGTCTTAAACATACCCATCAGCATGACCTTGGGGCCGCCGTCATTCGCGAAGCGATCGCCCGCGCCGGGATTGCGCCGCAGGATATCGACGAAACGATCGTCGGCAACGTCGGGCAAATCGCCGAAAGCGGTTTTATCGCCCGCATCTGTCAGCTGCGCGCGGGGATCCCGCAGGAGAGCACCGCCTATTCCGTTAACCGCCAGTGCGGCTCCGGACTTCAGGCCCTGGCGGACGGCATGATGCAGCTGCAAAGCGGCCAGGCCGAGGTGGTCGTCGCCTGCGGCACTGAAAATATGACCCAGCTGCCCTACTACCTGCGTAAAGCGCGCGATGGCTATCGCATGGGCCACGGCGAGCTGGAAGATGGCCTGATCTCCATTCTCACCTGGCCGGAAGGCCCTTATCACAACGGCATCACCGCGGAAAACGTCGCGCAACGCTTCGGTATTACCCGCGAAGCGATGGACGATTTCGCCTGGTCGAGCCAGCAGAAGGCGCTGAAGGCGATCGCGGAGGGTCGCTTTCGCGAGCAGATCCTGGCCCTTGAGGTGCCGGACGGCAAAAAAGCGACCCGCCTGTTTGCGACCGATGAACACCCGCGCGACACCCCGCGTGAAAAGCTCGCCACGCTGCGTCCGGCGTTTAAAGCCGACGGCGTGGTGACGGCGGCCAACTCATCGGGCATTAACGACGGCGCGGCGGCGCTGGTGATGATGACCCGCCAGCAGGCGGAAAAACGCGGCTTAGCCCCGCGCATGCGCATTCGCGGCTGGGCGGTCGCCGGCTGCGGAGCGGAGATTATGGGGTTTGGTCCCTCTCCCGCCACCCGACGCCTGATGGACCGTCTCAATATAGATGTGCAGTCCATTGATTTAATTGAACTCAACGAGGCCTTCGCCGCTCAGGCGCTGGCGGTGATGAACGATCTGCGTCTCGACCCGGCCCGCGTTAACGTCAACGGCGGCGCGATCGCCCTCGGCCACCCGGTAGGCGCCAGCGGTGCGATTCTGCCGGTCAAACTGATGTATGAAATGGCGCGCAGCGGCGCACGCACTGGTCTGGTCACCATGTGCATCGGCGGCGGCCAGGGGATTTCTATGCTGTTCGAGCGCGAAGGCGCTTAGCAAAAGACGGCCCGAAGTGGGGCTTCGGGCCGGGCGTCGTTCGGGTCAGCACCCGGCGACAACCTGTGAGCTGACGAACGGGATCGTCTCGATCCCGGCAAGGCTTCTGACCACGAATACGGGGAAATAATAACCATGTCCGCAATAAATGAAAAGGCGGTAAACGGGACGCAGCTGCAACGCACCCATAAAAAAATCTACCGCCATTTGATGCCGCTGCTTATCGTGGCGTACATCATCAGCTTTATTGATCGTACCAATATTGGCATGGCGAAAGCGACCATGTCGGTGGATATCGGCCTTTCCGCAACCGCATTCGGCCTCGGGGCCGGGTTGTTTTTTCTCACCTACGCAGTGCTGGAGATCCCCAGTAACCTGTTTCTCACCCGGATTGGCGCACGGCGCTGGATAGCTCGCATCATGATTACCTGGGGCATCCTCTCCTGCGGTATGGCGTTTGTCACCGGGCCTACGTCCTTTTACGTGATGCGCCTTCTGCTCGGCGCCGCCGAAGCGGGACTCTATCCGGGCATTATTTACTACCTCACCCTCTGGTTTGGCCGCGAAGAGCGCGCAAAAGCCACCGGCCTGTTCCTGCTGGGGGTCTGTCTGGCCAATATTATCGGCGCGCCGCTGGGCGGATTGTTATTAAGCCTTGATGGCATGTCCGGCTGGCACGGCTGGCAGTGGATGTTCTTTATCGAAGGGCTGCCTGCGATAGCGCTGGCGTTCGTCGTCTGGCGCAGACTGCCGGATAAACCAGCCGACGCCCGCTGGCTGGACAGCGACGATGTGCAAGCCATTAACGCGGTACTGGCGAAAGAAGCCGAGGAAACGCGCCATACGCCGAGCCGTTTCTCCCTGAAAACCGCGCTGTCCACCCGAGTGTTTTTGTTGCTGGTGCTGATTTACTTTACCCACCAGTTTTCGGTTTACGGCCTGAGTTATTTCCTGCCGGGGATCATCGGTAGCTGGGGCCAGCTTACTCCGCTGCAGATTGGTCTGCTGACCGCCATCCCGTGGATTGCCGCCGCCGCGGGTGGGATCCTGCTGCCGCGATTCGCCCGCACGGAACAGCGTTCCCGCAGCATGCTGATGGCCGGATATCTGGTCATGGCGACCGGCATGGCGATTGGCGCCATTGCCGGCCACGGTGTGGCGCTGCTTGGCTTCTCGCTGGCCGCTTTCATGTTCTTCGCTATGCAATCCATCATCTTTAACTGGCTCCCGTCCATCATGAGCGGGCATATGCTGGCGGGCAGCTTCGGCCTGCTCAACTGCCTCGGGCTGTGCGGGGGCTTTCTCGGGCCGTTTATTCTCGGCGCGTTTGAGGACCGCACCGGTGCGGCAACGTCCGGCTTATGGTTCGCTGTCGCGCTACTGATTATCGGCGCGCTGGTGTCCCTGTTTCTCAAAAGTTCCTCATCCCCAGGCTCCGTATCGGCGAAACAGGCCCACGGCGAAAAAGTGTAATCAGGAGGCCATTATGCGCATTGAAGTGTTACTGGATTTAAAAACCCGACTCGGCGAAAGCCCGGTCTGGGATGTCGAACAGCAGCGTCTTTGGTGGGTGGACAGCCTCGACGGGCGCCTGTTCGCCTGCAACGCGCAGGGCGGCGCGATCAAGAGCTGGGACGTGCGACAGAAAATTGGCTCTTTCGCCATGCGCCAGAGCGGCGAAGGCGCGGTGGTGGCGCTGCAGAATGGCGTTCATCTGCTCGACTTCGCCAGCGGCGAGCTGACGCTGTTGCACCATCCGGAAGCGGACCGACCCTTTAACCGGCTCAACGACGGCAAAGTCGATCGTCAGGGACGCTTTCTGTTCGGGTCAATGGATATGCGCGAAGAGGAACCGAGCGGCGCGCTATATCGCCTGGACCCCGATCTGTCCCTGCACGTGCTGAAGAAAGACATTATCGTCTCTAACGCCCCCTGCTGGAGCCCCTCCGGCGAGACCTTCTATTTTGCCGATACCTGGACGGGCGAAATCTGCGCCTGGGACTACAACACCGCGACCGGCGATCTTTCCGGCGAACGGGTCTTTTGCCATGTCGATAGCAGCGAAGGCGGCGCGGCGGACGGCGCCACCGTGGACAGCGAAGGCTATCTGTGGAACGCGCTGGTCTACGCGGGCAAGCTGGTGCGCTATACCCCGGAGGGCAAGGTCGATCGCATCATTGAGATGCCGGTGAAAAAAGTGACCAGCGTGATGTTCGGCGGCGAAAACCTTGATGTGCTGTACGTCACCTCCATGGCGCAGCCGCCCCTGCCGCGTTTCCCGGAAGATAATCAGCTGCGCGGCAGCCTGTTCGCCATTTACGACCTGGGCGTGACCGGCGTAGCAGAACGGCGCTTCGCCGGCTAAACGAACCACCGGCTCGCCGCGATAACAATAATACCCGGCGAACTGACTCTGACCCTGACACCAGGCGGCGCGCATCATGCTGTCGCGACGCCGCGGAGTAAACACGACTATGACAACAATCAATCACACACCTGCCGGCGAACAACGTGGCAAAAAGCGGCTGATACATCGCTTCTCCTGGGTTTCGCTACTGGTTTGCTGGCTAATCTGGGTGCTTAACGCCTACGATCGCGAGATGATCCTGCGCCTTGGCCCGGTCATCTCTAAGGAGTTCTCGCTCTCGCCGGAACAGTGGGGCAATATCGTCGCCCTGATCATGGTAGCCCTTGCGGTGCTGGATATTCCCGGCTCCATCTGGAGCGATCGCTACGGGTCTGGCTGGAAACGAGCGCGCTTTCAGGTACCGCTGGTGCTGGGCTATACCGCGCTGTCTTTTATTTCCGGGATTAAAGCGATCAGCCACGGGCTGACGGCCTTTGTGCTGCTGCGCGTGGGCGTCAACCTTGGGGCCGGCTGGGGCGAACCCGTCGGCGTCAGCAACACCGCGGAGTGGTGGCCGAAAGAGAAGCGTGGTTTTGCGCTGGGGGTGCATCATACCGGCTATCCGATTGGCGCGCTGCTGAGCGGCGTGGTGGCAAGCCTGGTGCTTGCCACGTTTGGCGAAGGCAGCTGGCGCTACTGCTTCCTGCTGGCGCTGCTCGTCGCCATCCCGCTAATGATCTTCTGGGCAAAATATTCTACCGCCGACCGCATCAACACGCTTTATCAGCATATCGACAGCCAGGGGTTGACGCGCCCGGCGACGCAGGAAAGCAGCCATGTCGCCAAAGGCGAAGGGATGAAGACCTTTTTACGCACCCTGCGCAACCGCAATATTTCGCTGACGGCGGGCAATACCCTGCTGACGCAAATCGTCTATATGGGCATTAACGTTGTACTGCCCCCGTATCTTTATCACGTCTCCGGCCTGTCGCTGGCGGCGTCCGCCGGGCTG
>OJXD01000344.1_pt1 | contig 6926 bp, 7 predicted proteins | sample 1600601 | NCBI WGS metagenome assembly OJXD01 (sample SAMN04436646, study PRJEB24849) | human gut metagenome | biome: human gut; feature: NICU; material: stool | host: Homo sapiens | place: USA: Saint Louis, MO | collected 2010-04-01
GACGTGTTGAGCGTTTTCACCCATCCGCAGCAGCCGATCACCCGGCAGTTTGTCCGCCAGGTGAGCCAGTACGCGGAGGAAGAGACCTTCAATACCGAACTGGCAAACGATCTGGAAGGCACGGTCATCAGGCTGACCTTTACCGGACACAGTACGCACAGGCCGATTGTCGGGGAATTAACGCTGCGCTACGGCCTGCCGTTTAACATCCTGCACGGCAAAATGACGCAAACCGCCCACGGTGTTTTCGGGCAGCTCTGGGTGCACGTGGTGGCATCTGAAGAACAACTGAACAATATCCTCGCCGACCTGAAGCAAAGCGATATTGAAGGCGAGGTAATCAAGCATGGCTGAAGAACTCTTTCCGCACCTGAAGTGGGATCAGCTTTGGGCTGCAACCCAGGAGACGCTCTACATGACGGCGCTTTCGGGCGTGGCGACGTTTGTTCTGGGGATCGCCCTCGGTCTGGCGCTGTTTTTAACCGCCCGCGGCGGGTTATTCCACAACCGCACGGTCTACAGCGTGATGTCGATTGTGGTGAACGTGTTCCGTTCGATTCCGTTCATCATTCTCATCGTCCTGCTGATCCCGTTCACCAAGACCGTTGTGGGGACCATTCTTGGCGCTAACGCTGCGCTGCCCGCCCTGATTGTGGGCGCGGCGCCGTTCTACGCGCGTCTGATTTACATGTGGCCGCTATTACACAGGCTATTTGTGATGGCCGTGGCCAATTCGGCGCTACAGGTCCGATTTTTGTCGGTCAAGATACACATGCTTTATCTCAGCCAGCCCTTGTAACAGTTCTAGAGGTTCTTGCTGGCAATGGCGTAACGGCAATGGTTGATTCCGATATGGATTTCGTGCCGACACCATCTATATCTCGTGCCATTATTCGCTATAATGAAAGCCACGATGATAAAGCGGATGGTATCGTGATTACGCCATCTCATAATCCTCCAGATAACGGTGGCATCAAGTATAACGCTACTAATGGTGGACCGGCGGATACTCTCGTTACAAAATGGATTGAAACCCGTGCTAATGAATATATTCGTGCATATTGTGAATTAGAAGGGTTCAAACGTATTAGTATCGACAATATTGAACCTGATCAACAAGTTCCGTATGACTATAAAGGCCTGTATGTTGAAGAATTGTCTTCTATCATTAATATGGAGGCAATACAAAGTGCAAAACCTAAGGTCCTCGTTAATGCCCTCGGCGGTAGTGGACTAGGTTATTGGCGTGCTATTAAAGAGCGGTATAATCTAAACCTAGATATTATTAATGATGAGTATGATCCAACCTTTAGCTTTATGACCTATGACCATGATGGTAAGGTACGTATGGATTGCTCATCTGAATATGCCATGGCTGACGTAATTAAACAAATTGGTAATTATGATCTCGCTGTTGGGAATGACCCTGATTATGATCGCTATGGTATCGTTAGTCCGCATGGGCTAGCTTCTCCAAACGCATTTCTTGTGACTGCGGCGGATTATTTGTTTACGACTCGTGGTTGGACAAATAAAGGGGTCGGTAAAACCGTTGTTTGTACCACTATGATTGATAAATGGGCTGCTAGTAAAGAGGTTCCTGTTTATGAGGTTCCAGTAGGTTTTAAATATTTTAGTTCCCTATTATTCGATGGTGAGATTGGTATTGGCGGTGAAGAATCTGCTGGTGCATCGTTCCTTAAAAAAGACGGTACCGTATGGACTACTGATAAAGATGGCATGGTAATGGCTCTCCTTGCGATGGAAATGTATGCCGTTATGGGGGCTACTGTTGACCGACTCTATAATAATCTTGTTGTAGGGTGTGGCGATCCTCGTTTTGGTCGTATTGATGCGCCTTGTACAAAGGAGGCCAAGGTTAAGTTGAAACAATTAAATGCAAGCTCCATTACGGCTACCGAAGTAGATGGTGATGCGATTACTAATGTTCGCACTACTTCTCTGTATAAAGATATGCCTATCGATGGTGTTCGTGTGGAAACGGAAACAGGATGGTTTGTAGCACGCCCATCTGGCACTGAAGATTTATATAAAATTTATGGTGAAAGCTATAAAGGGGATAAAGGTCTTATCGCATTGTTAACTGCTGGTGAAGAGATTGTAACAAGTGCTTTGTCTGACGAAGTGTAACATGTTGTTTTCACTAGAAAACTCATAAAGATTTCACTCATGAAAAATAATAAATGTGTTATAATATATTAATATAGTTTATTGAATGCCCTATACTGGCTATATAGCTTGTAGTGCTTAGAGAAGGTGATGTTATGAAATTAGTTGTTACCGTTGTCGGCGTAGACCGCGTTGGTATCATTGCTGGGGTTAGTACCGTACTCGCTAACTACGGTGTAAATATTATGTCGATAAATCAGACCATCCTTGATGGCGTTTTCAATATGATTATGATGTGTGAAACTAAGTCTGAAGATATGAAAAATCTTACAGCTATCCAAGAGGCTTTGACGAATCAAGGTAAAGAACTAGGTGTTGAAATCCGTGCACAACATGCTGATATTTTCTTAAGTATGCACCGCGTAGGATAGGAGGCACTTATGTTATCTATCGACAATATTTTAGAAACGAATCAGATGATTCACGATAACAAGCTTGATGTGCGTACTATTACGATGGGGATTAGCTTGCTAGAATGTGCATCTAGTTCTGGTAAAGAGCTGTGTGACCGTATTTATGACCGTATTACAAAAGAGGCAGAACATCTTGTATCTACAGGGGAAGATATTGAGCGAGAATTCGGCATCCCTATTATCAATAAGCGTATTTCTGTAACACCCATTTCTCTAGTTGCAGGGGGTAGTGATTTAACATCTTATGTTCCTGTGGCGGAAGCTATGGATCGTGCTGCAAAAACTGTAGGTGTTAATTTTATTGGCGGCTTTTCTGCGCTTGTAACAAAGGGCGCCACTCGAGCTGACCGCATTTTGATTGACTCTATTCCTGAAGCGCTGGCAACTACGGATATCGTTTGTAGCTCTGTTGCTGTGGGCTCTACTAAAACTGGTATTAACATGGACGCAGTGCGAGACATGGGAATCATCGTTAAGAAAACTGCAGAGCTTACAAAGGATAATGATGCTCTTGGTTGTGCTAAGCTCGTAATATTCTGTAATCCTGTAGAGGATAATCCATTTATGGCGGGTGCTTTCTTCGGGGTAACAGAAGGGGATAGTGCTATTTCTGTAGGTGTATCTGGCCCGGGCGTTGTAAAACATGCGCTTGAATCCGTTCGAGGTCAATCCTTTGACGTTGTAGCAGAAACGATTAAACGTACTGCTTTTAAAATCACGCGCGTAGGTCAATTGGTAGCGCAAGAGGCATCTCGCCGCCTAGGTAAACCATTTGGTATTATTGATTTATCTTTGGCGCCAACGCCAGCTGTAGGTGACTCTGTAGCTCATGTTCTTGAAGAAATGGGCTTGTCCTCTTGTGGTTGTCATGGCACTACAGCAGCACTAGCATTACTTAATGATGCGGTGAAAAAAGGTGGTCTTATGGCTTCCTCTCACGTAGGTGGTCTTAGTGGTGCATTCATTCCTGTCTCGGAAGATGCAGGCATGATTGATGCTGTATCCTGTGGCAGTTTGACACTTGATAAATTAGAGGCCATGACATGTGTTTGTTCTGTAGGGCTTGATATGATTGCTATTCCTGGAGACACTACTGCTGATACCATTTCTGCTATCATTGCAGATGAATCAGCAATTGGTATGATTAATAATAAGACAACTGCGGTTCGTGTAATTCCTGTACCTGGTAAGACTGTTGGAGAGGTTGTTGAATTTGGTGGATTATTAGGTTATGCTCCTATTATCGAAGTGAGTCCATATAGTGCAGCCGAGTTCATTGCCCGCGGTGGCAGAATTCCTGCTCCTATTCGTAGCTTAACGAACTAATCCGTTTTTACAACCTACTTGTTGGAGGTGTCTTATGAGTGAATATGTGCTCGATTATGTGTGGGCCTTTGCAGTAGCGCTCATCATAACCTTTGCACTTACCCCATTGGTAAAACGCTTTGCCGTTGCTGTTGGGGCAATAGATAAGCCTGATGCTCGAAAGGTGCATCATGGTGCGATTCCACGACTTGGTGGATTAGCAATCTTTCTCGGTTATGTGGGATCGGTTCTTTTTAACGATTCCATTCCGCATGATCATAAATTGTTTGGGTTTGTCCTTGGTACAGTCATTTTGGTGCTAGTTGGTATTTGGGACGACATTAAACAAATTGAGCCAAAAACTAAGTTAATGGGCCAAATTATAGCCGCCGCTATCCTAGTGGCTTATGATATTCGAGTAGATTTCATCAACCTTCCTTGGGGTGGTGTAGTATATCTCAAGTATTGGGCTATCCCATTGACTATTTTCTGGATAGTTGGTTTTACAAATATTGTAAACCTTATCGATGGCCTTGATGGCTTGGCTGCAGGTATTTCTTTTATCGCATGTATCGCTGTTTGTGCAATGACATTGCAACTAGGTCAAACTGATCTTGCTTGTATCTCTCTTGCCTTAGCAGGTGCGACTGTAGGTTTCTTGCGGTATAATTTCAATCCTGCAAAAATATTCATGGGTGATACGGGATCCATGTTATTAGGCTATACATTAGCGGCTATTTCCGTTATGGGCGCTGTGAAGACAGCTGCTATGATTGCTCTAGTGGTACCTGCCATTGTGTTAGGCTTGCCTATTTTGGACACCTTATTTGCCATTGTGCGCCGTAAAATCAGTGGACGTCCCATCTTTAAACCCGATAAAGGTCATGTTCACCATCGTTTATTGGCACAAGGATTAACACAAAAGCAAGCTGTATTGTTGATGTATGCAGTAACAGCTCTTTTCGGCGGTGTATCTGTTATCGTTGCAGAGGTTAATGCTTGGGTCGGCGCGACCTTGGTATTAGTAATTTTCTTGTGTAGTATTTATATTGCACGACGTCTTGGCGTTATCATGCATAGTGATGCGGCAGGGCATCCGTTACCACGTCCTACAATTGAACGTAGCGACTCGGATGATACCATATCCTTTGATCGCGATGAATTGGCTAAAGCCTTGGAGAATACTGATGATTCTCATAAGGAATAACCATCTGTGGGGCGCTTGGCGCCCCATTTTTTCTATCCTACTACGTTGGAGGCAACTATGTTAAAAGTTATGACAATCTTTGGTACAAGACCTGAGGCTATCAAGATGGCTCCTCTTGTAAAAGCATTACAAGCAGCACCAGATATGGAACCTATCGTCACCGTTACGGCACAGCATCGAGATATGCTTGATCAAGTACTAAACTTGTTTAATATTACCCCAGACTATGATTTAAATATTATGAGCCAAGGTCAAACACTATATGATGTAACTAATCGTGCTTTGATGGGCCTTAAAGATGTATTAGAAGAAGCAAAACCTGATGTGGTACTCGTTCATGGTGATACTACAACTACCTTTGCTGGTGCCTTGGCTTCTTTCTACCAAGAAATTCCTGTAGGTCACGTGGAAGCAGGATTACGGACAGGTGATATTTACTCTCCGTTCCCTGAAGAGATGAATCGCAAATTGACGGGGTCTATTGCGACGTATCACTTTGCGCCTACTTCTAGTTCTGAAAGCAATTTAAAAAAGGAAAATATTAATACAGAACATCTTTATGTAACAGGGAATACTGTTATCGATGCTCTTGATACGACGGTACAAGACAACTATGTATTCGATGATGCAGCTATTAATGCTCTTGATCCTAAAAAACGTACGGTTCTTGTTACCACACATCGCCGAGAAAACTTAGGTGAACCTATGCGCCATGTATATCAAGCCATTCGCGATTTAATTAATGAATTTGAAGATATTCAAGTTGTTTTCCCTGTACATAAAAATCCTAAAGTTCGCCAAGTTGTACAAGAGGAGCTTGGCTCTGTGGATCGTGTTACATTAATCGATCCTCTTGACTATGAACCATTTGCAAACTTGATGGCTAAATCTTACTTGATTTTGACTGATTCAGGTGGGATTCAAGAGGAAGCCCCAGCTCTTGGTAAGCCAGTTCTCGTATTGCGTGATACGACAGAACGTCCTGAAGCAGTAGAAGCAGGTACCGTTCGCCTTGTAGGTACTGATAAAGATGCGGTACATAAAGCCGCTTATGAATTATTGAGCAATGCTGAAGCGTATAAGTTGATGTCTAACTCTGTTAACCCATATGGTGATGGTAAAGCATCTGAACGCATCATCCAAGCGTTGCGCCATGAGTTCTTAGGCAATCCTAATCGTCCTGAACGATTTGGTAAATAATATGGATAAGGATCTTGTGAAAGCCCTCGCCATGGCAACATCAGCGGGGGTCACACTGGTCTCCTGTATAGGAGGTTTTATTTGGCTAGGTTATAAATTGGATACTTGGCTTCAAACGGAACCACTCTGCATGGTCATATTTGGCCTAATAGGAGCTATAACAGGGTTTTATATGTTATATAAACAAGTTAAGTAGTGAGGTATGTATGAATCAATATATAAAATTCATAGTGCGAGTGCTGCTGACTTGTTTTTTTATTGCTTTTTTGGGCAGTATAATACAAGTTTTATGTGGCTTAGAACAGTATCTATGGGGATGGCTTTGGGGCATCTTTATAATGGTTCTCTACTTACTTAGCCTAGCTTTGCATGGACAATCTATTGTGTCAGGAAATCCTTATAAAGCCGTACGTAAATCTCGTAGACAGATGATTTGGCGCCTTATGTTAGTAGGCTCTCTAGTGGTCTTAGGTCTGAAAATTCCCGGTGTAGAGGCTGTTAGCATGTTTATAGGTATCGCGCTTATTCAGCCTGCATTATATGCTGTGTACTGGTGGCTCAGTTGCCAGTTTTAGTTCTAAAATGACCTAAAATAGGAACAACAAAGGTAT
>OJXD01000359.1_pt1 | contig 6633 bp, 6 predicted proteins | sample 1600601 | NCBI WGS metagenome assembly OJXD01 (sample SAMN04436646, study PRJEB24849) | human gut metagenome | biome: human gut; feature: NICU; material: stool | host: Homo sapiens | place: USA: Saint Louis, MO | collected 2010-04-01
TGTTCGGCGGCGTGACGATGCTGTCCGGCTGGCGGCGAATGGCAGGCGAGAGATCGACAATGACGCTGCTGCCGTTTTCAGCCATCAGATAACAGCCGCGATCGCGCACCTGGTGGTCCGTTTTCATTACCGCAAAGCCGCCCTCGACGGTTTGCAGGGTGCGCGCGCTATTGATACGGTGCAGACGCAGGTGCCACTCCCCGAACGGGATCTGCCAGGTCGCAATCTGGACGTCACGCCACGGCGACCAGCGCGAGAAAATGTAATTTTCATCCACCCGAACCTCTTCACACTCGCGACGACCGCGGAAATAGTCGTCCCCGCCAGCAGCAGCATGGAATCACAGGCCGCATGCTTCAGGCCAAAACGCCCGCGCTCGATGGTGAAGCCGAAGCGGCTGGAGTAGGCAAATTTGGTGTATTTCGCTTCGGTGTTGACATAGTTGTTCAGCTCCAGCTGACCGGCGGTGAGCATGACGACGTGCTGCGAATCTTTCGAATGCATCAGGATCTGCTGCGCATGCGGAATCACATGTTTTTCAGCAAGCGCGGGCAGAGGCTGTTCTTCTGCTTGCCAGAACGGGTGTGCTTCCGGCAGCGCCAGGATCAGATAGGTTTTCAGCGCCCAGTAGGGTGAACCGGGGGAGTTGTAATCCTCGCACATCGCCAGGTTCGGATACGCAAAGCCGAGGGTCAGAATACCGTCGCGATCGACAATCGGCTGCTGTTGCCACCCGCGCAGATGCCGCAGCACAATGCCCTTCACAATGCCCGGGGTGAAGACATCCAGTTGAGAAAAGGCCACCGCGCTCCAGAAGGCGACCATAGCGAAGCGGTAGGTCAGGCTGCGGCCAAACGGTACTGAAGCGCCATCGGCGGCGGACCAGTAAATAAAGTCCTCCGCAAAGAGACGCGAGCGCTCGCGCAGTACCTTCGCCCTCGCCTCGTCGTCACTCAGGGTGGCGTAGATCAGGCCGTAGAAATGGAAGGCCATGGAGATGTAATAGTCTTTCGGACGGCCTGGGCCATCGGAATACCAGCCGTCGCCGAGGTAGTAGGCGTCCATCAGCGCAAAGCGGTGGTCAATGGCGGCCTGGTCATACGGCAGACCGGCGCGTTTAAAGCCGAGCTGGACCATAATGGCAAAGTAGTTCCAGTTGCTGTCCGGCATTTGCGCGTCGGTGATCTGGTTGAGCCACGCATGCAGGTTCATCACTTCACGTTCAGAAAAGCGGGCGGTAAGTTTATCTCCCAGCAGCGCAAGCCCCAGACCGCAAGCCGCCATCTCCACAAGACGCTGATCGTACGGGCCGGTTTCGCCCCAGTAGCCGCTGCTTTGCGGGTCGGTACCGAGCTTAATGGCAGTAAGGTACTTCTCGCTGAACAGCGTGCTTTCGCCGGACGCCATCAGCGGAAACAGCCCCCACAGCGCGCGGGACAGCCCCTCCATCTGCGCAATGTCCGTTGCGTAATGGGCGCAGGTGTCGCCCAGCGAGAATCGGGAACGGTTCGCCGGAAATTGCGTGTCCAGCGCCTGTAACAGCGCATTCAACGATGCCACCACGTCCTGGCGTGAAGACAATGGATTTGATTTTTCTTTGTTTGCCGCCCACATAGGTTCGCCCTCGTAATCAACTGCCGCAAAGCATAGTGAATCCGTATGGGGCAGAAATGTTAGCCATGTCACAGGCGCGAGCGATGAATAAACCCGCAGTTGAGAAAATTTAAAAAGGTGGTTTATAAAGACGGTCAGTGGGGAAAAAGTTGAGTTTTATTGCACTATGCACGACACGCCGACATCCGATCTTCTGGAACTGATCACCCTGAACGATACCGTGGCCTCGTTCAGCCGCCTGTTTGCCAATACCGTTCGCTACCATCACTGGCATCAGTGCCTGGAGATCCTCTATGTGGAGGAGGGCTTTGGCGTAGCGATTGTCGATAATCGTCACTACACCATGCGTCCCGGACGGCTGTTTTTCTTCCCCCCTTTTACGCTGCATAAGGTCATGGTGGACGAACAGGCGGAGGCGATTTACCGCCGCACCATTATTCACCTCGACCAGCACGCGGTGCTGAAGATCCTGCGGGATTTTCCCCAGACCCGGCAGCGGCTGGAGCGGCTGTCGCGCCGCGGCGGCGAAGCGTGGGTCGCCGATTTAGCCCACTGTCATCACCATATCGACCATCTGTTTAGCTGCTATAAACCGCCGATGAACGGCGAGAGCATCGCCAGCCTGCTGATCGGCCTGTTCGCGATGCTGCCCGACGATCGCGACGGCGAGCCGGGCAACAGCCAGGGGATCGCCAGCCAGGTGATGTTCTGGCTCGACGAGCATTATCAGGAGAAATTTCGTCTGGATGCTCTGGCCGCAGACCTGGGTAAATCGCGCAGTTACGTATCGCGAAAATTTCATGCGGAAACGGGCGAAAAAATTCACGACTACCTGAACACGCTAAGGTTGCGTAAGGCGTGCGAGTGGCTGCTGCATAGCGAGGCGAGCGTACGTGAGATTGCATCCCGGGCGGGATTTTCCGACGTGACGTGGTTTATCAGCGCGTTTAAAAAGGGGATTGGCGAGACGCCGTTGCAGTACCGGAAAAACCATTCATCGTGATGAGCCGCTTTTTTGCCGGGTGGCGGCTGCGCCTTACCCGGCCTACCCATCCCGTAGGCCCGTGCAAGCGTAACGCCGCCGGGCAAAAAAAACCCTGCATCGCAGGGCTTTTTCGGTATCAGGCCTCTATATCCGCCATGTCGCCTTTCTCCTGTAGCCAGTTACGTCGGTCTTCAGAACGTTTCTTGGCCAGCAGCATGTCCATTACGGCGTTGGTTTGCTGTTCATCTTCATCGCTGATGGTCAGCTGCACCAGACGGCGGGTATTCGGATCCAGCGTGGTTTCGCGAAGCTGCATCGGGTTCATCTCACCCAGCCCTTTAAAGCGCTGAACGTTCGGTTTGCCCTTCTTGCGTTTGAGCTGTTCCAGCACGCCCGCTTTCTCTTCTTCCGTCAGCGCATAGTAGACTTCTTTGCCGAGATCGATACGGTACAGCGGTGGCAGCGCCACGTGGACGTGACCGTTTTTCACCAGCGCGCGGAAGTGCTTCACAAACAGCGCACAGAGCAGCGTGGCGATGTGCAGACCATCGGAGTCCGCATCCGCCAGGATACAGATCTTGCCGTAGCGCAGCTGGCTCAGATCGTCGCTGTCCGGATCGATGCCGATCGCCACAGAGATATCGTGTACTTCCTGCGAAGCCAGCACTTCATCGGAGGAGACTTCCCAGGTGTTGAGGATCTTACCCTTGAGCGGCATGATCGCCTGATATTCGCGATCGCGCGCCTGCTTGGCGGATCCACCTGCCGAGTCCCCTTCCACCAGGAACAGCTCGGTGCGGTTGAGATCCTGGGCGGTACAGTCCGCCAGCTTGCCCGGCAGCGCAGGGCCGCTGGTCAGCTTTTTACGCACCACTTTCTTCGCCGCGCGCAGACGACGCTGGGCGCTGGAGATCGCCATTTCAGCCAGCATTTCTGCCGCCTGAACGTTCTGGTTCAGCCACAGGGTAAACGCATCTTTCACCACGCCGGAAACGAACGCCGCACACTGACGTGAGGACAGGCGCTCTTTAGTCTGTCCGGCAAACTGCGGATCCTGCATCTTCACGGAAAGCACGTAGGCGCAGCGGTCCCAGATATCTTCTGCGGAAAGCTTCACGCCGCGCGGCAGAATGTTGCGGTATTCGCAGAACTCACGCATCGCATCCAGCAGACCCTGACGCAGGCCGTTGACGTGCGTACCGCCGAGCAGCGTTGGGATCAGGTTGACGTAGCTTTCGGTCAGCAGCTCGCCGCCTTCCGGCAGCCACAGCAGCGCCCAGTCCACCGCTTCGGTGTCACCTTCGAAATTCCCGACGAACGGTTTTTCCGGCAGGGTCGGCAGGCCGTTAACCGCTTCGCACAGGTAGTCGTTCAGCCCCTTTTCGTAGCGCCAGCTCTGCTCGGTGTTGTTAACGTGATCTTTAAAGGTAATTTCCACGCCCGGACACAGCACCGCTTTGGCTTTCAGCAGATGCGTCAGGCGGGATACTGAAAAGCGTGGGCTGTCGAAGAAGCTTTCGTCAGGCCAGAAGTGGACGCTGGTGCCGGTGTTGCGTTTACCGCACGTCCCGACAACCTGCAAATCCTGCACTTTTTCGCCGTTTTCAAACGCGATGTTATACACCTGACCATCGCGACGGACGTTCACTTCCACGCGCTTTGACAGGGCGTTAACCACGGAGATCCCCACGCCATGCAAGCCGCCAGAGAACTGGTAGTTTTTGTTGGAGAACTTACCGCCCGCGTGCAGACGGCAGAGGATCAGCTCAACGGCAGGAACGCCCTCTTCCGGGTGGATATCTACCGGCATGCCGCGGCCGTCGTCGATGACTTCCAGCGACTGATCGGCGTGCAGGATAACGTCCACGCGTTTGGCATGGCCTGCCAGCGCTTCGTCCACACTGTTATCAATTACTTCCTGGCCCAGGTGGTTTGGGCGCGTCGTATCGGTGTACATCCCCGGACGGCGGCGAACCGGCTCAAGCCCGGTGAGTACCTCAATGGCATCAGCGTTATAGGTTTGCGTCATGATTTAAACTAGCAATTCGCATTGATTGTCAGTGGCTGTGCAGTCCAAGAAAATCGACAATCTGGGTGAAATGATCTTCAAAGCCCGTGAAAGCATGGTTTCCGCCCTCTTCTACAGTCTGGCGGCAGGATGCGTAATACGCCACTGCCTGGCGGTAATCCAGCACTTCATCTCCCGTCTGTTGCAGCAGCCAGATAAGATCGGGCGCTTCAAGCGGGTCGACCTGCATAACTTTGAGATCGTAAATATGGCGTGACTCTAGCACATATTGTTGGCCGGTGTAGGGGTTCTCGTTTTCACCAAGAAAGTCCCTTAACAGCTCAAATGGCCGGACCGCCGGGTTGACGACGACAGCGGGCAACATAAAGCACTGCGACAGCCAGGTGGCGTAGTAGCCGCCGAGTGACGACCCGACAACGCCAAACGATTCGCCGCCGTGTTCAAGCACGATCGATTCCAGCATCTCTGCCGCATCCGCCGGATAAGGGGGCAACTGCGGAATAATCATCTCCACGTGGGGATGATGTGCGCTCAGCCACTGGCGAAACTGCGTCGCCTTTGCGGAACGCGGTGAACTGTTGAACCCATGGAGGTAAAGGAGCGTCGACATCAGTAGCCTTCCGAAGCGGTATCCGGGCGGAATTGTGCCCCGGCCAGACGGCAAACTTCGGTGGTCAGCGAGCCATCGGCATGCAGCTCCAGCCAGCGCCAGCCCGGTGCGATGGTATCCAGCGTAAAGTTGGCACAATGGGGCTTAAACTGCACGCAGGTCGAGGGCGTCGCGAGCAGGCGACGACCGTTCCAGTCGAGATCCTGTTCCTGGTGAATGTGCCCGCAGAGCAAATTTTGCACGAGCGGGAATTTCGCGAGCACGCCGTCCAGCGCCGCAGAGTTGCGTAAGCTGTGCTGATCGAGCCAGCTACAGCCCGCCGGCAGCGGATGATGATGCAGTAACAGCAGCGTATTACGATTCGGTTCGGCGGCCAGTTTTGTCTCCAGCCAGTCAAGCTGATAATCACTCAACTCACCGTGCGGAACGCCAAACACCTGACTGTCGAGGAGCAGAATTTGCCACTGGTCCCCCGCAAAGACACATTTTGCCGGTGAAATCCCCGCATCCTGAAGCGAACTGTACATGGCGGGCTGAAAATCGTGATTGCCCGGTAGCCAGACGCAAGGCACGCTAAAGCTCGCAATCCCTTCAGCGAAATGCTGATAGGCTGCGGAGGATTGATCCTGCGCCAGATCGCCCGTCGCGACGATCAGATCGCATGGCCGCTTTTCAGCATGGATCGCGTCAAGAACCGCCTGATAACTCTCCCAGGTGTTCACGCCCAGAAGCGTCTCATGCTTTTCGGCAAAAAGGTGGGTGTCGGTGATTTGTAATATCCTGACTGGCGCCCCACCAGCAACAGTCAGGTTCAACAGGCTTTCCAAATGGTGTCCTTAGGTAGGTTTATGACGCTAACAAACCGGAATCGCCATTGCTCCATGTGCTAAACAATATCTTAGCCAGTCGGCTAAAAACTGGTTAATTTGATGCTTTTCGTCGCGTTGATGCAACTTTTTATTCGGATAATCATACCGCGCTTTGAAGCGAAAGATCTGCTGGCTTGAACACACTTCAGCGACCATCGCGTCGTGATAAAGGCGCACCGTCATCGACGGCAGGCTCCAGTAGCTGATGCTCGGCGCCGTTTGCTCAATTTCCACCAGCGTAGTGTAGCGCGTTGATTCTGTTATCGTTAACCGATACTGCGCGTTGCTCACCTGATAGCTCACCGTTTCGCCGGGTGCGTCATTTCGCGGCAGCAGGCGGCGCAGCTGGGCGAAATTGGTTTCGCACAGGCGCATCATTTCTGGGAAGTCAGGTGTATAACGCTTCATTTTTTCCACTCGTGTCGTAATGTCTGATAATGCAGCTGTAGCCATTGCAGGGCGATGACAGACGCTGCGTTGTCGATTTTCCCCTCTTCTACCCACTGGTAAGCCTGCTCCCGACTCA
>OJXD01000371.1_pt1 | contig 6438 bp, 6 predicted proteins | sample 1600601 | NCBI WGS metagenome assembly OJXD01 (sample SAMN04436646, study PRJEB24849) | human gut metagenome | biome: human gut; feature: NICU; material: stool | host: Homo sapiens | place: USA: Saint Louis, MO | collected 2010-04-01
TTCCTTGCCATAGACACCATCCCTGTCTTCCCCCACATGATGTGGGGGTTTTTTTATCAATAATTTACAAAAAACATCTATTTAAAACAGCCGCTTACAAAAAGCTGGAGCCAGCCTGAGCCACTTCAAATATCCCAGAGTGTGGACGCAATGTGGACACTCTTGGACATTATCAACTACACAGACACGCCACCGGCAAGCGGATTTAAAGCAACCGCATTTTGCAAATAGTCAGGCGATAAGTGAGCGTAGACCATCGTTTGCTGAATGCTCGCATGTCCTAGGATTTGCTATAGTGCGATTATGTTTCCCCCGTTCATCATGAAGTGACTCGCGAAGGTGTGGCGCAGGATGTGCGTTGACTGGTTCGGCGGGATAGATCCGGCGCTGGGTAGCGCTACGGGTTATGTCGTCAAATACATCTCAAAAAATATTTATGGTTACGCCCTGGACGGCGAGAGCGATCATGAAAGTGGACGCCCGCTGAAGGAAACCGCGAAGCACGCAACGGCCTGGGCGTCATGCTGGGGTATACGTCAATTCCAGTTTTTAGGGGGCGCGCCGGTGTCAGTCTGGCGTGAACTGCGCCGCCTGAAAAATCAGGATTTAGCCGACAGGGTTAGTCCTGTTTTTGGTGAGCTGCAGCGCGGCTCACGCGGGAGATTGGCAGGGTTATATCACTTTGCAGGGTGGCCCTTTTGTTTCCCGTTCCAGGTTGGTGCTGCGCGCCTGGTATCAATACAAAAACGAGCCAAGCAGTTACGGCGAGTATCAGAAAGCTATCAAGGGTCTGGTTATGCCAGCATCCAGCATTCCGCCAGTAGAAACGCGCCTCCATTCTTATCGCATTGTGAAGATGAAGCCTAAATCTTCAGACCGCGCCGATCCGGGTTTTGACCTTAAAGGCGCGTCTGCGCCCTCTTGGACTCGTGTCAATAACTGTGCAGAGTATAAAAAACATACAGACTCACCCCCTTTAAATCCGCCAGATCTGACTGTGCTAGCTGGCGAAATGCAGCCAGAGCAATTTGAAATCGGTCAATTAAGCCGAGATCAGAGAAAACAGATTGCGGAAGACATCAGAAACCACAAATTGAATCAGCGTGTTTCACCTGCTGATCAGTTTGAGGCGCTCGCTTTAAGCATTACTGCCGGTGATTGCACCGACTATGACCGGGCCAGGGCCGAAAGCTATATGAAGGCCGCACATGCTATTCGCCAGGAAGAAAGCGCGGTGAGCGAGGAAGTTGAATCCCTGGCCGAGGAAATTATGGGGTGGGCGAAGTTAAGAAAAATTTCAATCAACCCGGTTCAGGCCCTGAAGCTAGCTCAAGGGGGAGAAGTGACGGCACTTGATACTAAATATCGCGCCAACCCATTAACGGGTGAACTGATTGTGACCGGTACAGATATGCACTGGCGCAAGATGCTGGCACGGCACAAGGCAGAGGCATTGATTAGCCGCTGGCGTCAGGCTGCGAGGGAAGTGTGATTCAGAGAGCATACTGTAATTTCATATAGTATTCCGCTTTCCTGTTCGTTGAAAAAGTGCAATACTATAAGTAGTCCAATATTTTGTTTTTATAATTTGTTTAAAATTAAGAGGTTACGATTAAGATGGGCGATTTAAGTGGTATTCAGTCAGATTTAGCCCAGCTAGTTAGACTGGTAATAGCTGAACAGTATGATGATGTTCGGTTGTATGTCGCTCGCTTGGTGCGCAAATATCGGGAAACTATGCCTGCTCTATCTGAGCAGCTTGATCTTTATTTACGGAACAAACCGCAGAAGCCTGCCCAAGGTCTGCGAAAGGCTACGATGCCAAAACCGACTCAGTCTCAGGTTATGCCTGTGGACGAGGATTCAAGGTTAACCTTACTGAAAGCACCAAGTGAAAAGATTACCAGTAAGCCATTGCTTTCTAGTCAGATAGAAGACTCACTGGATCAGATTATTCTTGAACGTAAGCACATAGACCGTCTTAAGACCCTTGGCTTACAACCAACACGTTCCGCAATTTTTGTTGGCCCACCAGGTGTGGGTAAAACGCTTACGGCAAGTTGGTTAGCACAGAAATTAGGTGTTCCTTTCTATGTTCTGGATTTAACTGCTGTAATGAGTAGTTATCTTGGGAAAAGCGGAAATAATCTTCGTGCGGCTCTTGATTTCGCAAAGAGAGGGCCGTGTGTTCTTCTGTTGGATGAAATTGACTCAATAGCCAAAAAAAGAAGCGATGATTCTGATGTGGGAGAATTAAAGAGGCTTGTTACTGTGATACTTCAAGAGGTTGATGAATGGCCTTCTTCAAGTCTGTTGCTTGCTGCAACTAACTTTGCTGAGTTGATTGATCCAGCATTATGGAGACGTTTTGATTTGGTTCTAAATTTTGAGAAACCAAATAGTGAAAGTATTAAAGAGGCTATTAAGCGTTTTTTAGGTTCCGACTATGCCATTTTTGCTCGTTGGATAGATTTGCTTGTCATCATGTTCAAAGATGAATCATTCAGTAATATTGAGCGTTCTATTAATAAATTCCGCCGCTCAGTTGCTTTAGGCATATCTTCAGATGAGGAGTTGATTGAATCTTTCATTAAAGATGGTCTATCAGATTTAGAAAGGAATGAACGTATTGAAATAGCTGTTAACCTTAACAGACATTCTAAACTATCCCAACATGCCATATCAGACTTAACTGGGGTCAGTAGGGATACAATTAGAAAATATAGTTCTAAAAAGTCTAACGCAGCATAGATAAGGAATATGTATGGCGAAAACTAATTTTCTGATTGGACGCGGCGAGTTATTAACCAATGATATTCCCGGTCCAAAAAGAGCCCCAGGAAAAGCAGAGGTGTACTCTCTTTATGAATCGAAACAGCGCCTGTTGCCGCAAATTGCATCTACGATAGAAAATTTTGCTAAGTTACCTGGTCGGGCATGTCCTGACGATTATGCAGTTGCAAAGGTAACTATCAATCCAAGCTATATTGCGCGATCCTTTTTCCCTGCGAAGATGTTGAAATCTACCGGATTAACGTCAATTGGGAGCAGGACGGTTAGAGTTACGCCGCAAAGCTGGAAACGCAAAGTTGCTGTTTCTGAGGTTACAACAACACAGATGTTTATTGCGGGTAAAAGAGAATCATTCGAAGAGTTACCTCATTGGGTCTCTGGACTTAAAGAGTTAACTGATGAAGCGATTGATTTTGCGCGTATAGAAAAGTTTGAAGCTTATTTGCCTGAAGAGCGTATTGTTACCGCAGGTGATATGGATACGTCGTATTTTGAGGTTGGCGTACATCTGTTGGCTGAGGATGGACAAGATTTGATCCAGCAACAATTTGTTCGATTCGCGTCAACTCTGAACATCAAAGTGCATACTTCTTTAGCTTTTACCGCAGGTACGTTGTGGTTCGTGCCAATTCAGGCAGATCGAATTGCTATTGATAAGCTCGCGAAATTTACATTTGTACGCGTAATTAGGCCGGTACCAAAGTTACGTGGTATTAGGCCTATACAAAGGGCTTCTGGGCCATTGGCCCAGTGTAAATTGCCTACTGAAGGGCCAATATCTTCAGAAATAAAAGTCGCTATTCTTGATGGTGGTTTACCATCAGAGCATGCTATATCTCCGTGGTTAAAATCCTATAGGGTTTTGGACGATCATGCAGAAGATGATCCTGATGGTTTAGAGCATGGTTTAGCCGTATCTTCGGCTTTTTTATTCGGGCCAATTAGTAACAAGTCAGAGGTGCAAAGGCCATACTCTTATATTGATAACTTAAGGGTACTGGATAATAAGACCTGCCAAGAAGACCCTCTGGAGTTATATCGAACGTTGGGCTTCATTGAAGAAGTATTGTTGTCTCGTCAATATCAATTTATCAATTTAAGTTTAGGCCCGGATCTACCAATTGAAGATACGGAAGTTCATGCTTGGACCTCTGTAATAGATGATTTATTAAGTGATGGCGAGACACTAATGACTGTTGCTGTTGGGAACAATGGCGAAATGGATCGTGAGTCAGGTAATGCAAGGATTCAAGTACCATCTGATTGCGTGAATGCCTTGGCTGTTGGGGCTTGCGATACTGTTAATGAAACTGAATGGAAACGAGCACCATATAGTGCTATTGGGCCGGGTAGAAGTCCTGGCGTGATGAAGCCTGATTTAGTTGCGTTTGGTGGCGATATCGACGAGTACTTTCATGTATTGGGAAAAGGTAAAAAACCTGTAATCACACCGCAACGGGGAACAAGTTTTGCTTCTCCTTACGCTTTGCGTGCAGCCGTTGGTGTTAGGGCGATTTTAGGAAGTGATTTGAGTCAACTGGCGATAAAGGCTTTATTGATTCATGCTTCAAAACCGCTTGATCACACTTGTGCTGAAGTGGGTTGGGGGAAACTACCTGAGGACTTAAACGACATCATTGTCAGCCCTGATGGTGTTGCTCGTATCGTCTATCAAGGTGAATTGAAGCCAGGAAAATACTTACGCGCTTCTCTTCCCATTCCTGAAGGTGGCTTGAAAGGTAAAATAAACTTAACGGCAACTTTCTGTTATGCCACAACAACAGATCCGCAAGATTCGGCTTCCTACACAAAGGCTGGTCTTGAAGTTACATTCCGCCCAAATGATTCAAGAGTTAAAGATGGTAAACAGAATGCTGAAACTAAAGGGTTTTTTGAGCTAGCTAAATACTCAACTGAAAGTGAGCGGCGCTCTGATATGGGCAAATGGGAAACTGTGCTGCATAGTTCAAAGAACATGCTGGGATCGACTTTAAAAAATCCTGTGTTTGATATTCACTATAACGCTCGTGAAGCAGGGGCTAGCATAGCGAGTCACAAGGCGGAAAAGATAAAGTACGCTCTTATCATCACCGTGAAGGCAGCGAAGCACCAAGACCTGTATAACGAAATTTTACGTGCTTACAATCAGGTACTGGTTCCAATTCAGCCTCAAACCTCCATTCCAATTCGTTCATAAATATCCATTACAACGAACCCCTCAATGTGAGGGGTTTTTTATATGCACAACAGTGCGCAAAATTGCACAAAAAAATCAGCCCTTTTATTTGTGGATCTCCCAAGGATCTATGCTGGTTCATGAGTATTTGGCAATCAAAAAAGGCATTTCTAACGGCGTGTCTGGGATAAACAACACACTTACAGAAGCGTGCAAAAGCCCGGCATTTAGCATCAAGATGGGCAACAAGGTACTTCAGGAACTGGCTGATCGAGTTATTTCACTTAGCCTGACTGATAACCGTGGATTTGAGGCCGATCAGCTAACGATGGAACTGGACGATACAGCCGGTGATGTGGCATTGCCAGGGCGCGGCGTCGAGCTGTCCTTATGGTTGGGGTGGATGGGGGAGGCGCTGATATATAAAGGGGTTTACACCGTTGATGAAGTGGCGCACGACGGCCCGCCAGACCGTATAACGGTTACGGCCCGTTGCGCTGATTTTCGTGAAGAATTCAACGTTAAACGCGAAGTGTCCTGGCACGATGTAACCGTGGAACGTGTAGTTTCGGCAATTGCCAAACGCTATGGCCTGAAAGCGCAGATCAGCGATATGTTGATGAATATTGAGATTGACCACGCCGATCAGACTCAAAAAAGCGGTATGTCATTTTTGACAAGGATGGCGGAAATGCTGGGTGCAATCGCCACGGTAAAAAATGGTTATCTGTTATTTATCATACCCGGCGGAGGCTTCACCGCGTCAGGCAAGCCAATCCCTTCCATAGCGATCACACGTAGCAGCGGTGACAGGCACAGATTCAGAATTGCAGATCGTGATGCTTATACCGGTGTCAGGGCGTACTGGCTGGATTTAAATTTTGGCAAAAAGAAAAAGGTCAGCGTAAAGCGCAGGGCATCAACGAAAAAGGCCGACAAGAGCAGCAGCCGTGAAAGGGATTATATTGAAGGCGCTGATGGTAATGTATTCATCATGCGTAAGACGTTCCAGAATGAGGATGCGGCCCGGCGTGCAGCGGCTGCGAAGTGGCAACAATTGCAACGTGGCGCGGCTGAGTTCTCGATCACCCTGAAATGCACGCAACAGTGACCGGCTTCAAAGCTGATATTGACGCCCAGGACTGGATAATCAGCAAGGTATAGCATGATGTAGACAGCAACGGGTTTACTACACAGCTTAACTTTGAAGCAAAAATATCTGACTGGATTGCTGAAACTGAATAGAATGAATGTGAGTTCAACTCCCGTGGGGAGTCATCATTATGTTCAAATGTCCACATTGCGGCGCTACGGCCCGCACTCGTACCAGTAAGCCACTCAGTGAAGTTACGATCAGTGCCAGAACATGGAATGCGGCCTGTCATTCACCACACTCAACAGCGTTGAAAAGATTGTAACCCGGCGCGAAAGAAGGGATCAGTTAGAACCCGGATTCATACCGGCGGGGG
>OJXD01000372.1_pt1 | contig 6435 bp, 5 predicted proteins | sample 1600601 | NCBI WGS metagenome assembly OJXD01 (sample SAMN04436646, study PRJEB24849) | human gut metagenome | biome: human gut; feature: NICU; material: stool | host: Homo sapiens | place: USA: Saint Louis, MO | collected 2010-04-01
ACCGCCTGCAAATTATCTTCCGCATCACCGTGCCGCTGGCGATCTCTGGTCTGGTGTCGGTCTTTGTCTACTGCTTTATGGTGGCGTGGAATGACTATCTGTTCGCCTCTATTTTCCTGTCCAGCGCCAGCAACTTCACCTTACCGGTGGGGCTGAACACGCTCTTCAGCACGCCAGATTACATCTGGGGTCGCATGATGGCGGCATCGCTGGTGACGGCACTTCCGGTCGTCATTATGTATGCCCTGTCTGAACGTTTTATTAAAAGTGGTTTGACCGCCGGCGGCGTGAAGGGCTGAGGCGGCCGATTTTAACAAGGAGTGAGTCATGAAAAAATTAGTTGCGACAGCGCCTCGTGTAGCGGCGCTGGTGGAATACGAAGATCGTCCTGTAGCAGCACATGAAGTCAAAATTCGTGCCCGTTATGGTGCTCCAAAACATGGCACCGAAGTCGTGGATTTCCGCGCGGCAAGCCCGTTCATCGATGAAGAGTTCAACGCTGAGTGGCAGATGTTTACACCCCGTGAAGAAGGGGCAGCGCGCGGCATCGAATTTGGTAAATTCCAGCTGGGAAATATGATCGTCGGCGACATCATCGAATGTGGTGCGGACGTGACGGATTACCAGATTGGCGACAGCGTCTGCTGCTACGGCCCGTTGCAGGAAACGGTCATCGTCAACGCGGTGGACAACTACAAGCTGCGCAAAATGCCGCAGGGCGCATCCTGGAAAAACGCCGTTTGCTACGATCCGGCACAGTTCGCCATGAGCGGCGTGCGTGATGCTAACGTCCGCGTAGGGGATTTCGTCGTGGTTGTAGGGCTGGGCGCGATTGGCCAGATTGCGATTCAGCTGGCGAAAAAAGCCGGTGCGTCAGTGGTTATTGGCGTCGATCCTATCGAACACCGCTGTGAGATCGCCCGCCGTCACGGTGCAGACCACTGCCTGAACCCAATCGGTACGGATGTCGGTCTTGAAATTAAGAAACTGACCGGCAAGCAGGGCGCGGATGTGATCATCGAAACCAGCGGTTTTGCAGATGCGCTGCAATCTGCACTGCGCGGTCTCGCCTACGGCGGAACGATCTCCTACGTGGCTTTCGCCAAGCCGTTTGCGGCAGGCTTCAACCTGGGTCGCGAAGCACACTTCAACAACGCGAAAATTGTCTTCTCCCGCGCATGCAGCGAACCCAACCCGGACTATCCGCGCTGGAGCCGCAAGCGTATTGAAGAGACCTGCTGGGAATTGCTGATGAACGGTTATCTCAATTGTGAAGATCTGATCGACCCGGTCGTCACCTTCACCACCAGCCCGGAAAGCTATATGAAGTATGTCGATCAGCACCCGGAACTCAGTATCAAAATGGGCGTTACTTTTTAAGCTAAGGACAGCAAATCATGAAAATCGCAACACAAAACCAGGCCTTTTTCCCGACCGCTATCATGGAAAAATTCGAATACATCAAAGCGATGGGTTTTGATGGCTACGAAATTGATGGCCGACTGCTGGTAGATAACCTCGACGAAGTGAAAGCGGCTATCAAAGCCACCGGTCTGCCGGTAACAACGGCATGTGGCGGATACGATGGCTGGATCGGGGACTTCATCGAAGAACGCCGTTTAAACGGTTTACAGCAGATTGAACGCATTCTGGAAGCGCTGGCAGAAGTGGGCGGCAAGGGGATTATTGTGCCAGCTGCCTGGGGAATGTTTACCTTCCGTCTGCCGCCAATGACTTCGCCACGTAGCCTCGAAGGCGACCGCAAAGCGGTAAGCGCCTCCCTGCGCTGGCTGGATGAGGTCGCCGCGCGTACCGGGACCACCGTCTACCTCGAGCCGCTGAACCGCTATCAGGATCATATGATCAACACCCTGGCCGACGCGCGTCGTTATATCGAAGAGAACGACCTGAAGCACGTGCAGATCATCGGTGATTTCTATCATATGAACATTGAAGAAGACTCGCTGACGGAAGCGCTGCATCACAACCGCGATCTGCTGGGTCATGTGCACATTGCTGATAACCACCGCTATCAGCCGGGCAGCGGCAGTCTCGATTTCGCCAGCCTGTTCGACCAGCTGCGTGCCGATAACTATCAGGGTTATGTCGTGTACGAGTGCCGGGTTCGTGCCGACGATCCGGCTAAGGCCTATAAGGACTCTCTCACTTACTTGCGTGAATGCTAAGGATGACGAGCGTGATGAGTGCTTCTACACCTTTGCCTCTGCGCGTCGCCATCATTGGCGCCGGGCAGGTTGCAGACAAAGTGCATGCCTCGTATTACGCCACGCGCAGTGATGTTCAAATGGTGGCTGTCATGGACAGCCGCCTTGAGCAGGCACAGGCGTTCGCGGAACGTTATGCCATTCCATCGGCATGGCAGGACGCTCACGAGATGTTGCAGGAAGTAAAACCGGATGTGGTGAGCGTCTGTTCGCCTAACCGGTTCCATTTTGAACATGTGATGGCGGCTCTCGAGGCAGGCTGTCATGTGATGTGCGAAAAGCCGCCAGCGATGACGCCGCAACAGGCTGATGAGATGTGCATCGCGGCGCGCAAGGCAGGAAGAGTCCTGGCATACGATTTTCACCATCGCTTTGCCCTGGATACCCAGCTCCTGCGCGATGCGGTTATGAACGGTACGCTGGGTGAAATTTACTTCACCTCCGCGCAGGCGCTGCGTCGCTGCGGTGTGCCGGGGTGGGGCGTGTTCACCAATAAATCGCTCCAGGGCGGCGGACCGCTGATCGATATCGGCATTCATATGCTGGATGCCGCGATGTATGTGCTGGGCTTCCCGGCGGTAAAACGGGTAACCGCGCACAGCTTCCAGAGACTGGGGAACCGGAAACACACCGGTCAGTTCGGCGAGTGGGATCCAGCGCAGTTTACCGTGCCCTGTTTGGCACGATTGAATTCTGCAACGGCGGCATTCTGCGTCTGGACACCTCTTTTGCGCTTAATATCCGCGAGCAGTCCATCATGAACGTCTCTTTCTGCGGTGAGAAGGCGGGTGCAACGCTGTTCCCGGCACACATTTATAACGACGAAGCCGGTGTTTTGCAGACGCTGACCCAGCGTGAAGAGGCGGACGATCGTCGACATCAGCGTAGTATGGACGCGTTTGTTCGCCACGTATTGGGCGAGTCGGTCATGATTGCCGATGCGGAGCAGGGGCTGGTGATCCAGCAATTAGTCGCGGCGTTATACGAAGCCGCGGAAACAGGGGAAAGCGTGACGTTATGCTGAACCAGTCTGTATTAACCGATCCGGGCTTTTGCCCGCACAGCCTGAATAAATACGCGTCCATTATGGCCTGCGGCAATGGCTATATGGGCCTTCGCGCCACGCATGAAGAAGATTACACCCAGCAGACCAGAGGGATGTATCTCGCCGGGCTGTATCATCGCGCGGGACGCAACGAAACCACAGAACTGATCAATCTGCCGGATATCACCGGGATTGATGTTGAGCTGGACGGCGTCAATTTCACGCTCCTTTCAGGCGACATTCTTGAGTGGCAGCGCGAGCTGGCCTTTGCTAATGGCGAACTGCATCGTAACGTGGTCTGGCGTTCGCCGGACGGTAAACGCTATCGCCTGGAGAGCCGTCGTTTTGTTTCTCTGGATCAGCTGCCCTTAGTGGCAATGCAGCTCTCCATCACACCGCTTGATGGTGCCGTACAGGCCGTGCTGAAAACCGGCATTGATGCAACGCAAACGAACAGCGGCAGGCAGCATCTGGATGAAATCTCGGTCAGGGTCTTTGACCAGCACTACATGCAGGGTGTCTATGAAACGCAGGACCGGGCGTCTGAAGTTGTTGTTTCGGCGTTTTGTCAGCTTTCCGCTAAAAGCGACAGCTGTTTCACCGCCAAAAATCGCCGTCTCAGCGTTCATCATTCTCTGACTATTTCGCAAGGTGACACTGTCACGCTTGAGAAAATCGTCTGGCTGACGCATCGCAGCGATAAATCGCTATCGCAGGAGTCCTTCGCTCGCAACGCGCTGGCCGATCTCAAAGTCTGCGCGGCAAGAGGCTACGATGCGTTGCTTGAGAGCTCAGCGTATGCCTGGGAAACGGTCTGGCGTGACGCCCGGGTGGAAGTGGCTTCCGCAGAGCATCAGGATCAGCTGGCGCTGGATTACGCCATCTGGCATCTGACGACAATGACGCCTGCCCATGATGAACGAAGCAGTATTGCGGCGAAAGGGCTGACGGGCGAGGGGTACAAGGGGCACGTCTTCTGGGATACCGAAATTTTCCTGCTGCCGTTCCATCTGTTTACCCGTCCACAGATTGCCCGCAGCCTGCTGCGCTATCGCTGGCTGAATCTCTCAGGCGCACGTGAAAAAGCACGCCGTAACGGTTGGCCGGGCGCGTTGTTCCCGTGGGAAAGCGCCGCCAGCGGACAGGAAGAGACGCCAGAGTTCGCGGCAATTAACATCCGTACCGGAGTTCGCCAGAAAGTCGCGTCAGCCCTCGCTGAACACCACATCGTGGCTGATATTGCCTGGGCCGTTGTCGCTTACTGGCAGGCGACACACGATGATGCCTTTATGCGAAATGAAGGCCTGACGCTGCTGATGGAAACCGCTTCGTTCTGGATGGGACGCGCGACGGAAATTAATGGTCGTCTTGAGATCCATGACGTGATCGGACCGGATGAATACACCGAGCATGTCAACAACAATGCTTACACCAACTATCTGGCCTGGCATAACGTTGCCTGTGCGCGTCACTTTATGGCGATGTTTGGCCGTGAAGATGCGCGTTTTACGGAGAATGCCGGGAAGTTTCTGGCGCGCCTGTGGCTGCCGGAGGCCGACGCGGAGGGTGTGATCCCGCAGGATGATACCTTCATGGCTAAACCAGCCATCGATCTGAGCCGCTATAAAGCTAAAGCGGGTAAGCAAACCATTCTGCTTGATTACTCCCGCGCGGAAGTGAACGAGATGCAGATCCTGAAGCAGGCCGATGTGGTGATGCTTAACTACCTGCTGCCGGAACGGTTCACACCGGAGCAATGTGCTGCCAACCTGGCGTTTTATGAGCCACGCACTATTCATGATTCCTCCCTGAGCAAAGCCATTCACGGCATTGTGCTCGCGCGCTGCGGTGACACCGAAGGGGCGTATGCCTTCTGGCGTGACGGTATCGCGATTGACCTGGGGGACGATCCGCACAGCAGCGATGACGGTATACATGCCGCCGCCACCGGAGCGATCTGGTTGGGTGCCATTCAGGGATTTGCTGGCCTGCACATTAGCGAAGGGGAACTGCATCTTGCGCCAAAGCTGCCTGCTCACTGGCAGAAACTCGCCTTCCCGCTGCGGTGGCGGAACGCAACAATGCACATTACCTGTGAAAGTGACCAGTTAACCATTGAAACCACTGCACCTGTCACGTTGACGCTGTGGGGCAAAACGCTGCACGTATCGGGGCGAAAAGTCTGTGCGCATAAGGACTTTATTGCACCTGTTAATGGGACCGCTACCAGGGAGGCGCGCCATGACGCTTAACGCTGTTGTATTCGATCTGGACGGGGTGATCACCGACACCGCGCACCTTCATTTTCTGGCCTGGCGCGCGGTGGCGGAGGAGATTGGTATCACCTTCGACGAAGTGTTTAACGAACAGCTGAAGGGAATAAGCCGCATGGATTCCCTCCAGCGCATTCTGAAGCACGGCGGGAAAGAGGGGATGTTCAGCGAGGAGCAGCGTCTGGCGCTGGCGACGAAAAAAAACGCGCTCTACGTCCAGTCGCTGGCGTCACTGACGCAGGATTCGCTCCTGCCGGGAATTCGTGACGTGCTGGCGGATATTCGCGTCGCGAAGGTCAAAATTGGACTGGCATCCGTATCGCTTAATGCCCCCGGGATTTTGCACGCGTTGGGTATTCACCAGGCTTTCGATTTTTGCGCCGATGCTTCGCGCATTTCCCGCTCAAAGCCGGACCCGGAAATCTTCCTTGCGGCCTGTAAAGGACTGAACGTGCGTCCTGAAGAGGCCATTGGTATCGAAGATGCCGCCGCAGGGGTAGATGCGATCAACGCCGCAGGAATGCTGTCGGTCGGGATTGGGCCTGGCCTGAACCATGCGGGATTACAACTTCATTCAACGCAGGAACTGACCTGGGAACGTCTGACGGCGTTCTGGGCATCCCGGGCGTTTTGATAAGGAATTAATAATGGCTCAACTGTCTCTGAAACACATTCAGAAAATCTATGATAACCAGGTCCACGTGGTTAAGGATTTCAACCTCGAAATTGAAGACAAAGAATTTATTGTCTTCGTCGGTCCATCGGGCTGTGGGAAATCCACGACGCTACGAATGATTGCCGGCCTTGAGGAGATCAGCGCGGGTGAACTGATTATTGACGGGGTTTGCATGAATGATGTTCCCGCCAAGTCCCGTGATATCGCGATGGTCTT
>OJXD01000373.1_pt1 | contig 6423 bp, 4 predicted proteins | sample 1600601 | NCBI WGS metagenome assembly OJXD01 (sample SAMN04436646, study PRJEB24849) | human gut metagenome | biome: human gut; feature: NICU; material: stool | host: Homo sapiens | place: USA: Saint Louis, MO | collected 2010-04-01
ATCTCGTTGCACGTGACGCTCACGAGGGTCAGACACGTTCAAGCGGTGAACCCTACATCACGCACCCGGTAGCGGTGGCCTGTATTCTGGCCGAGATGAAACTCGACTACGAAACGCTGATGGCCGCCCTGCTGCATGACGTGATCGAAGATACCCCTGCCACCTACCAGGACATGGAACAGCTGTTTGGCAAAAGCGTTGCCGAGCTGGTGGAAGGGGTCTCTAAGCTTGATAAGCTGAAATTCCGCGACAAGAAAGAGGCGCAGGCCGAAAACTTTCGCAAGATGATCATGGCGATGGTGCAGGATATCCGCGTCATTCTCATCAAACTTGCTGACCGCACCCATAACATGCGCACGCTGGGCTCACTTCGCCCGGATAAGCGTCGCCGCATCGCCCGTGAAACCCTCGAAATCTACAGTCCGCTGGCGCACCGTTTAGGTATTCATCACATTAAAACCGAGCTGGAAGAGCTGGGTTTTGAAGCGTTGTACCCAAACCGCTACCGCGTGATTAAAGAGGTGGTTAAAGCCGCTCGCGGTAACCGTAAAGAGATGATTCAAAAAATCCTCTCTGAAATCGAAGGGCGTTTGCAGGAAGCCGGTATTCCATGCCGCGTGAGCGGTCGTGAAAAGCATTTGTACTCTATCTACTGCAAAATGGTGCTCAAAGAGCAACGTTTTCACTCGATCATGGATATTTACGCGTTCCGCGTGATCGTCCATGACTCTGATACCTGCTACCGCGTGCTGGGGCAGATGCACAGCCTGTACAAGCCACGTCCGGGGCGCGTCAAAGATTACATCGCCATTCCAAAAGCGAACGGATATCAATCTTTGCATACCTCCATGATTGGCCCGCACGGCGTCCCTGTTGAGGTGCAAATTCGTACCGAAGATATGGATCAGATGGCGGAGATGGGTGTCGCGGCGCACTGGGCTTATAAAGAGCACGGCGGCGAAAGCAGCACCACTGCGCAAATCCGTGCCCAGCGCTGGATGCAGAGCCTGCTGGAGCTGCAACAGAGTGCAGGTAGTTCGTTTGAATTTATCGAGAGCGTTAAATCCGATCTCTTCCCGGATGAGATTTACGTTTTCACCCCGGAAGGGCGCATTGTCGAACTGCCTGCGGGCGCGACGCCGGTCGACTTCGCTTACGCCGTGCATACCGATATCGGCCATGCCTGCGTAGGTGCCCGCGTCGACAGGCAGCCTTATCCGCTGTCTCAGCCGCTCTTTAGCGGGCAGACGGTGGAGATCATTACCGCGCCGGGCGCACGTCCTAACGCCGCCTGGCTGAACTTTGTTGTAAGTTCAAAAGCGCGCGCAAAAATCCGCCAGTTGTTGAAAAACCTCAAGCGCGATGATTCCGTCAGCCTGGGGCGTCGTCTGCTCAATCATGCGCTGGGTGGCAGCCGCAAACTGGCCGAGATCCCGCCTGAGAACATTCAGCATGAGCTTGAGCGCATGAAGCTCGCCTCGCTGGATGACCTGCTGGCAGAGATTGGCCTCGGCAACGCCATGAGCGTGGTTGTGGCGAAGAACCTGCAACAAGGCGAAACGACAGCCGTTCCAGCCAACACGCAAAATCATGGTCACCTGCCGATCAAAGGCGCTGACGGGGTGCTCATCACCTTCGCCAAATGCTGCCGTCCTATCCCGGGCGACCCGATTATTGCGCACGTCAGCCCGGGTAAAGGGCTGGTGATCCACCACGAATCCTGCCGTAACATCCGTGGCTACCAGAAAGAGCCTGAGAAGTTCATGGCGGTCGAGTGGGATAAAGAGACGGCGCAGGAATTTATCACTGAAATCAAGGTGGATATGTTCAACCACCAGGGTGCACTGGCGAACCTGACGGCAGCGATCAACACGGCCTCCTCCAACATTCAGAGCCTGAATACGGAAGAAAAAGATGGTCGAGTTTACAGCGCCTTTATTCGCCTGACCGCCCGTGACCGCGTGCATCTGGCCAATATTATGCGCAAGATCCGCGTGATGCCGGATGTCATTAAAGTCACCCGTAATAGAAACTAGCATCATGAATTCAAAACGTTACGAGCGAATCTGCGAAATGCTCGCCAGGCGTCAGCCTGACCTGACGGTCTGCATGGAGCAGGTCCATAAACCTCATAACGTCTCTGCTATCGTCCGCACCGCAGATGCCGTCGGCGTGCATGAAGTCCACGCCGTCTGGCCCGGCACACGTATGCGCACCATGGCCTCCACCGCCGCAGGCAGCAACAGCTGGGTATCCGTCAAAACTCACCAGACCATTGGTGAAGCGGTCTCACACCTGAAAGGGCGTGGTATGCAGGTTCTGGCAACCCACCTCTCAGAAAAAGCCGTGGATTTCCGTGAGATCGACTATACCCGTCCGACCTGCATTTTGATGGGACAGGAGAAAACGGGGATCACCCAGGAAGCACTGGATTTAGCCGATCGGGATATCATCATCCCGATGATCGGCATGGTCCAGTCACTGAACGTGTCGGTCGCCTCTGCGCTGATCCTGTATGAAGCGCAGCGCCAGCGTCAGAACGCCGGAATGTACGAGCGCAGCAACAGCATGCTGCCGGAAGATGAACAGCAGCGCCTGCTGTTTGAAGGTGGCTATCCGGTGCTGGCTCGCGTTGCGAAGCAGAAGAAATTGCCTTACCCCCACGTCAACGCGCAGGGCGAAATTGAAGCCGATGCCGAGTGGTGGTCCACCATGCAGTACGCAGGGTAAACCATGAAAGGCCGCCTGCTGGACGCCATACCGCTCAACAGCCTGACGGGTGTGGGCGCGGCACAAAGCAGTAAACTGGCGAAGATTGACCTGCATACCGTGCAGGATCTCCTGCTCCACCTCCCCCTGCGTTACGAAGACCGCACCCAGCTTTATAAGATTGGCGATCTGCTGCCTGCCATTTATGCCACCGTTGAAGGGGAAGTGCTGAACTGCAACATCACCTTTGGCGGACGCAGGATGATGACCTGCCAGATCAGCGACGGCACCGGCATTCTCACCATGCGCTTTTTCAACTTCAATGCGGCGATGAAAAACAGCCTTGCCACTGGACGACGTGTGCTCGCGTACGGCGAAGCCAAACGAGGCAAATACGGCGCGGAGATGATCCACCCGGAATACCGCGTGCAGGGCGATCTCAGCTCACCGGAGCTACAGGAGACGCTCACGCCGGTCTATCCAACCACCGAAGGTATTAAGCAGGCCACGTTGCGCAAGCTCACCGACCAGGCGCTGGAGCTGCTCGATACCTGCGCCATTAACGAGCTGCTGCCACCGGAACTGGCGCAGGGGATGATGAGCCTGCCAGAGGCGTTGCGCACCCTGCACCGTCCACCGCCAACGCTTCAGCTTGTTGATTTAGAAAGCGGTAAACACCCCGCCCAACGGCGTCTTATCCTTGAGGAATTACTGGCTCATAATCTGAGCATGCTGGCACTGCGCGCAGGTGCGCAGCGTTTCCACGCGCAGCCATTAAGCCAGCGTGATGAGCTCAAAGATAAGCTGCTGGCCTCACTGCCGTTTAAACCCACCGGCGCCCAGGCACGGGTGACTGCCGAGATCGAGCGCGATATGGCGCTGGATGTGCCGATGATGCGCCTGGTGCAGGGCGACGTGGGTTCCGGGAAAACGCTGGTCGCCGCGCTGGCTGCTTTACGCGCCATCGCCCATGGCAAGCAGGTGGCGCTGATGGCGCCGACGGAACTGCTGGCCGAGCAGCACGCCAACAATTTCCGTAACTGGTTCGCCCCGCTGGGAATCGAAGTGGGCTGGCTGGCCGGGAAGCAGAAGGGCAAAGCACGCCTTGCGCAGCAGGAAGCCATTGCCAGCGGGCAGGTGCAGATGATTGTCGGCACGCACGCCATTTTCCAGGAACAGGTGCAGTTTAACGGCCTGGCGCTGGTCATTATCGACGAACAGCACCGCTTTGGTGTTCATCAGCGTCTGGCGCTGTGGGAGAAAGGTCTGCAACAGGGCTTCCACCCGCATCAGCTGATCATGACCGCCACGCCTATTCCGCGCACCCTGGCGATGACGGCCTATGCCGATCTGGATACCTCCACCATCGACGAGCTGCCGCCTGGCCGTACGCCGGTGACGACGGTCGCCATTCCGGACACGCGCCGCAGCGACATCATTGACCGCGTGCGCAACGCCTGTACGCAGGAAGGGCGTCAGGCGTACTGGGTCTGCACCCTGATTGAAGAGTCGGAGTTGCTGGAAGCGCAGGCTGCCGAAGCCACGTGGGAAGAGTTAAAGCTCGCCCTGCCGGAGCTGAACGTCGGTCTGGTTCACGGGCGCATGAAGCCTGCCGAGAAGCAGGCGGTGATGCAGTCGTTCAAACAGGGTGAGCTGCATTTACTCGTTGCGACCACGGTCATCGAAGTGGGCGTGGACGTGCCAAACTCCAGCCTGATGATTATTGAGAACCCGGAGCGTCTGGGCCTGGCACAGCTCCACCAGCTGCGAGGCCGCGTGGGTCGTGGCGCAATCGCCTCTCACTGCGTACTGCTGTATAAAGCCCCGCTGTCGAAAACCGCGCAGATGCGTTTGCAGGTATTACGCGACAGCAATGACGGCTTCGTTATTGCGCAAAAAGACCTGGAGATCCGCGGCCCGGGCGAACTGCTGGGCACGCGTCAGACGGGTAACGCCGAATTTAAAGTGGCGGATTTGCTGCGCGATCAGGCCATGATCCCCGAAGTACAACGCCTTGCGCGTCATATTCATGAACGCTACCCCGAACAGGCGGCAGCGTTAATTGAACGCTGGATGCCGGAAACCGAGCGGTATTCCAACGCCTGACGGTCAGCCAAACATCGGCAGCATCAGGTAAAGCTTAATGACCAGCGCGTTGACGATATCAATGAAGAATGCGCCCACCATCGGCACCACCAGAAACGCCATATGCGACGGGCCGAACCGTTCGGTGATCGCTTGCATATTCGCGATGGCCGTTGGTGTCGCTCCCAGACCAAATCCACAGTGACCCGCAGCCAGTACCGCCGCATCATAGTTTTTGCCCATCATGCGCCAGGTAACAAAGATGGCGTACAGCGCCATGAACACAGCCTGCACCGCCAGGATCGCCACCATCGGCAGCGCCAGCGAGGCCAGTTCCCACAGCTTGAGGCTCATCAGCGCCATCGCCAGGAACAGCGACAGGCTAACGTTCCCGAGCACGGACACCGCGCGCTCAAAGACGCGGTAGAAGCCCATCTGCGCCAGACCGTTGCTCAGGATCACCCCGATAAACAGCACGCAGACAAAGGTTGGCAGTTCGAAAGCCGTTCCCGCCAGCCATTGCGCAACAATTTTGCCCACGGTGAGACAGATAGCAATCATGGCGATGGTTTCAATCATTACCAGCGAGGTGATGCTGCGGCCAACGTCCGGTTTTTCGAAGGCGGTCGGCACCATTTCATCGTCTGGTCTGCCTTCCGGCGTGGTGGAGTGTTTAACCAGATAGCGCGCCACCGGGCCGCCAATCAGCCCGCCGAGCACCAGGCCAAAGGTCGCGCAGGCCATCGCCACTTCCGTTGCGTTTTCAAAGCCATAGCGTTCGATGAACAGCTTGCTCCACGCCGCGCCCGTTCCGTGGCCGCCTGACAGGGTAATCGACCCCGCCAGCAGACCCATCAGCGGATCCAGCCCCAGCAATGACGCCATACCGATACCGATGGCGTTTTGCATCAGCAGCAGGCCCACCACGACAATCAGAAACACGCCCAGCACCTTGCCGCCCGAACGAAGGCTTGCGAGGTTGGCGTTCAGGCCGATTGTGGCAAAGAAGGCCAGCATCAACGGATCTTTCAGGGACATATCAAAATCGATTTCCCAGCCCATGCTTTTTTTCAGTACCAGCAGGGCCAGCGCCACCAGCAATCCACCGGCGACAGGTTCAGGAATGGTGTACTTTTTCAGAAAGGAAACACTGTGTACCAGCTTGCGACCAAGCAGAAGAACCAGCGTTGCAGCAACAAGGGTCGATAACGTATCGAGATGAATCATAGAGGCTCCTGTTATGCGCGTGTTCCATACACACGCGGCGTTATCCTGGGCCGGGTTACACTCGTCATGAGCCACCGGCGCGAAAAGTGTAATTTTTTTTTCCTCTTCGTTGTAGAAAACCTGCTCACATCGGCAGATTTTCTCTCTTTTTTTGCTGGCAATCGTTTGCTTTTACCAGGTGGTCAGATAAAATGCCCGCTTTTCCACCGTGGGATTGCCGCCGATGTCTGTTAACACTCTGGAGTCTTCTGATGCGCAACCGATTGCGCAGAAGCAAAACAGCGAACTGATTTACCGCCTTGAAGATCGTCCCCCGTTGCCTCAGACCCTCTTTGCCGCCTGCCAGCATAATGTTCTAGATCGGAAGAGCGTCGTGTAGGGAAAGAGTGTAGATCTCGGTGG
>OJXD01000375.1_pt1 | contig 6391 bp, 6 predicted proteins | sample 1600601 | NCBI WGS metagenome assembly OJXD01 (sample SAMN04436646, study PRJEB24849) | human gut metagenome | biome: human gut; feature: NICU; material: stool | host: Homo sapiens | place: USA: Saint Louis, MO | collected 2010-04-01
AATACAGACCAGAATGCAGTAAATAACGGTAAGAATGAGACGAACAATGTATAGCATAGCGACCTCTGAAGCCCTGACAGCTGACAATTATACTTCACCTGTGGCCAGGTAAGGACTTTATTACGAGCGCGTATTGTTAATCGCAACGCACGAATTAACAACGTTTTTACGGGAAATTTTATGGTAATTCCCCCTCCGGAAAGAGGGGAATGAAACAGGTTACTCTTCGCTGTCGTCCGCTTTGCTGCGCGTCGGGGAGTCGATCTCCACGCGGTCGATGCGCTGGAGGCCGCGCATCAGTGAGCCGCGACGTCCACGCTCACCCACCACCTTCTGCAACTCTTCCGGGCGCAGCTTGATCTTACGCTTGCCGACATGAATGGTCAGGGTGCTCTGCGGCGGCAGCAGGAAGAGATGCGCGAGGCTATCTTCGCCTTTTGCCGCTTCCGCAGACGGGATATTGATGATCTTGTTGCCCTTCCCTTTCGACAGCTCCGGCAGATCGCTGACCGGGAACATCAGCATACGTCCAGCAGCGGTGATCGCCAGCAGCATGTCGCTTTCGTTCTCGATGATCAGCGGCGGCATGACGTGTGCGTTATCCGGCAGGCTGATCAGCGCTTTACCGGCACGGTTACGCGACACCAGATCGTTAAAGGTACAGATAAAGCCGTAGCCCGCATCGGACGCCATCAGCAGCTTCTGGTCGTCGGCTTCCATCAGCATGTGGTCAACCGTGGCACCCGGCGGCAGCGTCAGCTTACCGGTCAGCGGCTCGCCCTGACCGCGCGCAGACGGCAGCGTGATCGGATCAATAGCGTAGCTGCGGCCCGTGGAGTCGATAAACGCCACCGGCTGGTTGCTTTTGCCTTTTACCGCCGCCTTAAAGCTGTCACCGGATTTGTAGCTCAGGCCCGGCGCGTCAATATCATGGCCTTTGGCGCTACGCACCCAGCCGCTCTGGGAAAGCACGATGGTCACCGGCTCGGACGGCAGCATGTCGTGCTCGTTCATCGCCTTCGCTTCTTCGCGCTCGTGCAGCGGAGAACGACGGTCGTCGCCAAAGGCGTCGGCATCGGCCTGCAACTCTTTCTTCAGCAGGGTGTTCATCTTGCGCTCGGACGCCAGAATCGCCTGAAGCTGATCGCGCTCTTTTTCCAGCTCGTTCTGTTCACCGCGGATCTTCATCTCTTCCAGTCTGGCGAGATGGCGCAGTTTCAGTTCGAGGATCGCTTCGGCCTGGGTTTCGCTGATGCCAAAGCGCGACATCAGGGCGGGCTTGGGTTCGTCCTCGGTACGAATGATCTCGATCACTTCGTCAATGTTGAGGAACGCCACCAGCAAACCTTCGAGAATATGCAGGCGCTTAAGCACTTTTTCCAGACGATGGTTCAGACGACGGCGCACCGTATCGCGGCGGAAGGCCAGCCATTCGGTGAGGATCTCCAGCAGGTTTTTCACCGCCGGACGACCGTCCAGACCAATCATGTTCAGGTTGATGCGGTAGCTCTTTTCCAGATCGGTAGTGGCGAACAGGTGGTTCATCACCTGCTCCATGTCCACGCGGTTAGAGCGCGGCACAATCACCAGACGGGTCGGGTTTTCGTGGTCCGATTCGTCGCGCAGATCGTCCACCATCGGCAGCTTTTTATTGCGCATCTGGGAGGCGATCTGCTCCAGCACCTTCGCACCGGATACCTGGTGCGGCAGCGCGGTGATCACCACGGCCCCGTCTTCTTTGGTCCACACCGCACGCATACGCACGGAGCCGCGACCGTTCTGGTAGATTTTGCGGATTTCCGCACGCGAGGTGATGATCTCGGCTTCGGTCGGATAGTCCGGCCCCTGCACGATATCCAGCAGTTCGTCCAGCGAGGTTTTCGGCTGCTCAATCAGGGTGATGGCGGCTTTTGCCACTTCACGCAGGTTGTGCGGCGGAATGTCCGTTGCCATACCCACGGCGATACCCGTTGTGCCGTTCAGCAGGATGTTCGGCAGACGCGCTGGCAGCATTTTCGGCTCCTGCATCGTACCGTCGAAGTTTGGCACCCAGTCAACCGTGCCCTGTCCCAGCTCGCCCAACAGCACTTCGGCATATTTAGACAGACGGGATTCGGTATAACGCATCGCCGCGAAGGATTTCGGATCGTCCGGCGCACCCCAGTTCCCCTGGCCATCCACCAGCGGATAGCGATAAGAGAACGGCTGGGCCATCAGCACCATCGCTTCATAGCAGGCGCTGTCGCCGTGCGGATGGTATTTACCCAGCACGTCACCGACGGTACGGGCGGATTTTTTGAACTTGGCGGTGGCGTTCAGCCCCAGTTCGGACATCGCATAGACGATGCGGCGCTGAACGGGCTTCAGGCCATCCCCGATAAACGGCAACGCCCTGTCCATGATGACGTACATGGAGTAGTTCAGGTAGGCGTTTTCCGTGAATTCATGTAGCGCGAGGCGCTCTGCCATATCGCTCATTACGTGTGATTCCTCAACTCAGAAACCGATGGGTTTCAGGCAATATTGCCGCAGATACTACCTCATCTGGCGAGTTGAGTCACAAAGAAAAAGGGCCGCTCATGCGGCCCTTTCCGGGTTATTTGTTCAGCTTGATAACCTGCTTCACGTCGATTTCAAACTCGTTCCAGTCTTTATCGATTTTACCCTGGAGTTCGACTTTATCCTGTGGCGTCACCGTCACGCCATTCCAGCGCTTGTGGTCGATCTCCACCACCACCGTGCCGCTTTCATCGCGGAAGGTGTAACGATCATCGGACAGGCGCTCGGTAATATTACCGCGCAGTTTCACCCAGCTGTCGTCCTTCATGTCTTTGACTTTAGCCGCGTTGTTATCGACAAAGCCACCCTGCTGGGTATGCGTCTGGTTCTGTGTCGCAGATGGGCCAGAGAAGCCGCCCTGTGCAGCAAAGACAGGGGCCGTGGTCATCATCATGATGGCAGCAATTGCAGCGAATTTTTTCATCTTTATCTCTCCCTTTAATGTCGTTTCACAATCCATTAAACAGGGTAAACCTTAACAACTTCTTAAGGGGAAAATTTATTTATTTTTACTGTACAGCAGGCGCTTGCAGAAGGTTTACTGACGGCATCAAGGAGGAATTATGCGCATTTTACTGGTAGAAGACGACAAGCTCATCGGCGATGGCATCAAAGCAGGCTTAAGCAAAATGGGCTTTAACGTGGACTGGTTTACAGACGGTAAAACCGGGCAGGCGGCCCTGTACACCGCGCCGTATGATGCCGTGGTGCTGGACCTGACGCTGCCGGAAATCGACGGGCTTGCGATCCTGCGCGCATGGCGCGAAAGCGGTAAGAGCGAACCGGTACTGATCCTTACGGCGCGGGATGCGCTGAACCAGCGCGTCGAAGGGTTACGCCTGGGGGCGGATGATTATCTGTGCAAGCCGTTCGCGCTGATTGAAGTGGCGGCCCGCCTCGAAGCGCTGGTGCGCCGCAGCCACGGACAGGCGCGCAGCGAGCTGCGTCACGGCAAGGTCACGCTCGATCCGGCAAGCCTTGTCGCCACGCTGGAGGGCGAAACGCTGGTGCTCAAACCAAAAGAGTTCGCCCTGCTGGAACTGCTGATGCGCAACGCGGGCCGCGTGCTGCCGCGCAAGACCATCGAAGAGAAACTCTACAACTGGGATGATGACGTCTCCAGCAATGCTGTCGAAGTCCACGTTCATCATTTACGCCGCAAGCTCGGCAGCGAATTTATCCGCACCGTGCACGGCATCGGTTATACCCTGGGTGACGCATGAAACTGAGCCTGAAGCTGCGCCTGACGCTCCTCTTTTTGCTGCTGTCTCTGGCGGCCTGGTTTGCCGCAAGCGTGGTGGCCTGGCATCAGACGACCGACAAGCTCGATAAGCTGTTCGATACCCAGCAAATGCTGTTTGCCAAACGGCTGCTGACGATGGACGTGGACGAACTCCGCGCCCCGGAACGCATGCGTGAGGTGCCGAAAAAAGCCAAACACGGCCATCTTGACGACGATGCGCTGGCCTTCGCGATCTTCACCGCCGACGGCAGCATGGTGCTTAACGACGGCGAAAACGGGCGCGACATACCTTATCACTACCGCCGGGACGGTTTTGCTGACGGTCAGTTGCAGGATGACAACGACGAATGGCGTTTTCTGTGGCTGACGTCCCCGGACGGGAAATACCGCGTGGTGGTGGGCCAGGAGTGGGAGTACCGACAGGATATGGCGCTGGACGTGGTCAGTTCGCAGCTGACGCCGTGGCTGGTGGCGCTGCCTGTCATGCTGCTGTTGCTGATTGTCCTGCTGAGCCGGGAGCTGAAACCGCTGAAAAACCTGGCGCAGACCCTGCGTTCGCGCTCGCCGGATGCGACCGACACGCTGCCCACCCACGGCGTACCGACGGAGGTTCGCCCCCTGCTTGATGCGCTTAACCATCTTTTCGCCCGTACGCAGGAGATGATGGCCCGCGAGCGCCGCTTCACCTCGGATGCCGCCCATGAGTTGCGCAGTCCGCTGGCCGCGCTGAAGGTGCAAACTGACGTGGCGCAGCTTTCCCTCGACGATCCCGAGGCGCAGTCTAAAGCGCTGGGGCAACTGCATGCGGGCATCGACCGCGCCTCCCGGCTGGTGGACCAGCTGCTCACCCTGTCGCGCCTGGATTCACTGGATAATCTTGCTGACGTCGAACCCGTGATGATGGCCGATTTGCTGCAATCCGCGGTGCTGGATATCTGGCACCCGGCGCAGCAGGCGGGCATTGATATTCGGCTCAACGTCAACGCACCCGAGGTGATGCGTCACGGGCAGCCGCTGCTGCTGAGCCTGCTGGGGCGTAATCTGCTGGACAACGCCGTTCGATACAGTCCGCGCGGCAGCGTGGTGGACGTGACGCTGAACGCCCGAAGCTTTACCGTGCGCGACAACGGCCCGGGCATTTCATCCGATGCGCTGGCGCGTCTCGGCGAGCGCTTTTATCGCCCACCGGGGCAGGACGCGACGGGCAGCGGTCTGGGGTTGTCTATCGTGAAGCGTATCGCGGCGCTCCACGGGATGCGCGTCTCGCTGCGCAATGCGCCTGAAGGAGGCTTTGAGGTGACCATCAGCTGGTAGCTATTATTGCGCTGAGCGCAAAAGACTTTGCACATTTTGCTTATTTTTCCGCTCCGTCCTCGCGCGTAGAATATCCGGCATACTCTCAGCATCGAGGACAAATAATGAGCAACATTCTGATTATCAACGGCGCGAAAGAATTTGCGCACTCTAAAGGCCAGCTCAATGACACCCTGACCGAGGTCGCGGATGGTTTTCTGCGCGACGCCGGACATGATGTTAAGGTCGTGCGCGCGGACAGCAATTACGACGTGAAGGCCGAAGTGCAGAACTTCCTGTGGGCCGACGTGGTGATCTGGCAGATGCCGGGCTGGTGGATGGGCGCACCGTGGACCGTGAAAAAATACATGGACGACGTCTTTACCGAAGGTCACGGTTCGCTGTATGCCAGCGACGGCCGCACCCGCTCAGATGCCTCTAAAAAATACGGTTCCGGCGGCCTGATTCAGGGCAAAAAATACATGCTCTCCCTGACCTGGAACGCCCCGCTAGAAGCGTTCACTGAGCAAGATCAGTTCTTTGAAGGCGTGGGCGTAGACGGCGCGTATCTGCCGTTCCATAAGGCGAATCAGTTCCTGGGAATGGCGCCGCTGCCGACCTTTATCGTCAACGACGTGATTAAAATGCCGGACGTCCCGCGCTATATCGCAGAATATCGCAAGCATCTCGCGGAAATTTTTGCTTAACTGGTAGCCTGGAATTAGAAGGAGTTAATTATGCTTACCGTTATTGCTGAAATCCGTACGCGTCCTGGCCAACATCACCGTCAGGCGGTACTGGATGAGTTTGCGAAGATCATCCCGACCGTACTGAAAGAAGAAGGCTGCCACGGCTACGCGCCGATGGTGGACGCCGCCACCAGTGCAAGCTTCCAGGCGACCGCGCCAGACTCAATCATCATGGTTGAGCAGTGGGAAACCGTCGCGCACCTCGAAGCCCATTTGCAGACCGCGCATATGAAAGCGTGGAGCGATGCGGTGAAAGGGGACGTTCTGGAAACCCACATCCGCATTCTGGAGCAAGGGGTTTAAAACCTGCCTTCCCTCTCCTTCCGGGGAGGGAATTCTCTCTGACCTGCTATGCTTATTCTGACTTCATGTTTAACAGGAGGATGGAATGGGACTTTTTAACTTCGTAAAAGAAGCAGGCGAAAAGCTGTGGGATAACCTGACCGATCATAAAGGTCAGAGCGACAAAATCACCGAGCACCTCAAGAAACTCAACATTCCCGGTTCCGACAAGGTTCAGGTTAACGTCACCGACGGCAAGGCCAGC